>Ga0209487_1001164_pt1 | contig 22621 bp, 24 predicted proteins | sample Poulit2012_FD_187524 | JGI IMG/M metagenome (GOLD analysis project Ga0209487, IMG submission 187524) | Agricultural soil microbial communities from Georgia to study Nitrogen management - Poultry litter 2012 (SPAdes) (version 2) | ecosystem: Environmental > Terrestrial > Soil > Agricultural land...
CAGTTGGGCAAGAAGCATAAATAGTTAGGAGGGGTAATATTATGACTGTTGAAACTAAACTTCCATTCGATAAAGACTATATAGAGCAGTTTTCCAAAGAACAGAGCGAACCAGATTGGATGAAAGATTTACGGTTACGCGCTCTTGAACAGGCTGAAAATCTTGATATGCCAGAACCAGATAAGACTAACATTACAAGATGGAATTTCAGTCGATTTAACCATAAGTATGCTGAAGGGGATACATTAACTTCGTTAAGTAATCTTCCATCTGAAATTAAGGATTTCTTTGACGAAGAAAATGCTCCTGAAAACTTACTTATCCAGCGCAATCAATCTGTTGCTTATCATACATTAAGTCAACAATTAAAAGATAAAGGTGTTATCTTTACAGATATATTTACAGCACTACGTGATCATGAAGATTTGGTAAAGCGTTACTATATGAAAGATGCTGTTTCTACAGATGAACATCGTCTAACTGCCCTTCATGCTGCATTGATGAACGGTGGAATATTTATATATGTTCCAAAAAATGTTCAAATTGAAGAACCACTACAAGTTATTTTCTGGCAGGAAGATGACGAAGCGTCTCTATTTAATCATGTGCTTGTTGTAGCGGAGGAAAGTAGCTCTCTAACATATGTGGAGAATTACTTGTCTCATAATGAAGATGCAGAAAATGTAGCCAACGTTATTACAGAAGTGATTGCACATGACAATGCAAAAATTTCATTTGGAGCGGTCGACAACTTTGCTGCAGGAACGACTACTTACATGAACCGTAGAGGAGTTACATACCGTGACGCATCTATTGATTGGGCACTAGGCCAAATGAATGATGGGAATACGGTATTTGAAAACGTAACACATCTTGTTGGAGACAACTCAACAGGACATACAAAAACCGTGACAGTAGGACGTAATAAGCAAATTCAAAACTTTTCTACCAAAACAGTGCATGTAGGAAAAGATACTGAAGCGCATATACTCCAACACGGTGTTATGAAGGATAGATCAACTGCTATATTTAACGCTATTGGTAAAATCGAGCATGGAGCCACACGCTCAAATGCCGAACAAGAATCCCGTATGTTAATGTTAAGTGAAAAAGCTCGCGGAGATGCTAACCCTATTCTCTTAATAGATGAGAACGACGTAACGGCTGGACATGCTGCTTCAGTAGGACGTGTCGATCCACTTCAAATGTATTACTTGATGAGTCGTGGGATCACAAAAGAGGAAGCGCAACGTCTTATTATTCATGGTTTCCTTGCACCTGTGGTAAGACAATTACCAATTGCTTCTGTTAGAAAACAACTAACTGAATTAATTGAGAGAAAGGTATATTAAATATGGATGTAAATGCCGTAAGAAAGGAATTTCCAATACTTGATCAGGAAATTAATGGTCATCCATTGGTATACTTGGATTCATCAGCCACGGCACAAAAGCCTTTAAAAGTTATTGAAGCGGTAAATGAATACTACCGCTTCAACAACTCAAATGTGCATCGCGGAGTGCACACACTGGGTTCAAGAGCAACCGATCAATATGAAGGTGCTCGTGAAAAAGTAAGACGTTTCATTAATGCTAAAAGTACAGCTGAAGTTATTTTTAATAGAGGAACAACGACAGGGATTAATACGATAGCATACAGTTATGCAAGAAATCATCTTACTGAAGGTGATGAAATTGTTTTAACTCAAATGGAACATCATAGTAATATTATCCCGTGGCAGCAAGTAGCAAAAGCTACTGGTGCATCTTTGAAATATATTCCGTTACAATCCGATGGGACAGCCACACTTGAGGATGTTCGAAACACAGTAACCGAAAATACAAAGATATTGGCCATTGCGCATGTATCCAATGTACTTGGTACTATTAATCCTATTAAGGAAATGGCAAAAATTGCACACGATCATGGAGCTGTCATTGTAGTAGATGGAGCTCAAGGTGCTCCACATACGAAAGTTGATGTTCAGGATATGGATTGTGACTTTTACACATTTTCAGGTCATAAAATGTGTGCTCCTACTGGTATTGGCGTTTTATATGGTAAACGTGAATTATTAGAGAAAATGGAACCATTTGAGTTCGGGGGAGAAATGATAGATTTTGTTAATCTATATGACTCTACATGGAAAGAACTTCCTTGGAAATTTGAAGGCGGAACGCCAATTATTGCCGGAGCAATAGGATTAGGTGCTGCTATTGACTTTTTAAATGATGTAGGTATCGAGGCAATTGAAGAACATGAACATAACTTGATTGGCTATGCTATGGAACGAATGAACACAGTTGAAGACCTGACTATTTATGGACCTGAAAAACGAGCTGCACTTGTTACATTTAATTTTGCAGACGTTCATTCCCATGATTTATCGACTGTTTTAGATTCGGAAGGGGTTGCTATTCGCGCAGGTCACCACTGTGCACAGCCACTTATGAAGTGGTTAGAAGTTGTAGCAACAGCACGAGCCAGTTTTTATTTATATAATAACAAAGAAGATGTTGATCGTTTAGTCGATGGACTTTTGAAAGCAAAGGAGTATTTTGGCGATGTCTTTTAATAATCTCGACACACTATACCGCCAAGTTATCATGGATCACTACAAAAATCCTAGAAATAAGGGGACGATTGATGGTGATGCAATAACTGTAGAAATGAATAACCCGTCATGTGGAGACCGAATTGAAGTTTATTTGAGTGTTAAAGATGGCATTGTTGAAGACGTTAAATTCGATGGTGAAGGCTGTTCTATTAGTTTAGCTTCTGCTTCAATGATGACTCAAGCAATCAAAGGTAAAAAACTGACGGAAGCTCTAAAAATGTCCGAAGTTTTTTCTGAAATGATGTTAGGAAAAGATGTTGACGCTGGAGAAATAGATTTAGACGATATAGAAGCGTTACATGGAGTGTCTAAGTTTCCTGCACGTATAAACTGTGCTACACTAGCATGGAAGGCGCTTGAAAAGAGTGCCAAAGAGGAAAATGTTTAAGGTCTTTTTCCTTTCATATAGAAAATGGAAATTAATCCATTCGTGTATTAGTTAGGTCATTTTACTATCTAATAGGAGGTTATAAATAATGGCAAAAGAGTTACCAGAAACAGAATATAAATATGGTTTTCATGATAAAGATGTGTCTGTTTTCCGTACCGAAAGAGGTTTAACTGAGAATGTTGTCAGAGAAATCTCTAAGATGAAAAACGAGCCAGAGTGGATGCTTGAAGAACGTCTAAAAGCATTAGAAATATTTTATAGTAAACCAATGCCTCAGTGGGGTGGAGACTTATCAGAGTTAGACTTTGATGAAATCATCTACTATGTTAAGCCTTCTGAAAAACAAGGAAGAACATGGGATGAAGTACCAGAAGAGATTAAGCAAACCTTTGATAAGTTAGGCATTCCTGAAGCAGAGCAAAAATACTTAGCAGGTGTTTCTGCACAATATGAATCTGAGGTTGTTTATCAAAGCCTTGAAAAAGACCTTGAAAAACTAGGGATCATATTTAAGGATACAGATTCAGCTTTACAAGAAAATGAAGAAATGTTTAGAGAATACTTCGGAAAAGTTATACCGGCATCAGACAACAAATTTGCAGCACTAAATACTGCAGTTTGGTCAGGTGGATCCTTCATCTATGTTCCTAAAGGTGTGGAAGCGACGGCTCCACTACAAGCTTATTTCCGTATTAACTCGGAAAATATGGGGCAGTTTGAAAGAACATTAATCATTGTTGATGAAGGTGCATCTGTACACTATGTTGAAGGTTGTACTGCACCAGTATTTACAACTAACTCACTTCATAGTGCTGTTGTAGAAATATTTGTTAAGAAAGATGCCTATTGTCGCTATACAACAATTCAGAACTGGGCAAACAACGTTTACAATCTAGTAACCAAGCGTGCAACATGTGCTGAAAATGCGACAATGGAGTGGATCGACGGAAACATGGGTTCTAAGCTTACTATGAAATACCCAGCGGTTCTTCTAAGAGGTGAAGGTTCACGTGGTATGACGATTTCCATTGCTTTGGCAGGAAAAGGTCAACTTCAACACGCAGGTGCAAAAATGCATCACCTAGCACCAAACACGTCATCTTCCATTGTATCTAAATCTATTTCTAAACATGGTGGAAAAGTGTCTTATTTAGGACTTGTACACTTTGGACGTAAAGCTGACGGTGCACGTGCTAATATTGAGTGTGATACATTAATCATGGATAATGAGTCAACTTCAGACACTATTCCGTATAACGAAATTAACAATGATAACATTTCATTAGAGCACGAAGCAAAAGTATCGAAAGTTTCTGAAGAACAGCTCTTCTATCTTATGAGTAGAGGAATTGGAGAACAAGAAGCAACAGATATGATTGTTATGGGCTTTATTGAACCATTTACAAGAGAACTCCCAATGGAATACGCTGTTGAAATGAACCGTTTGATCAGTTATGAAATGGAAGGCAGTATCGGTTAATATATTAATACCTTTTAATCCGGGAACCCTCCTCTGGTATAGCCAGAGGAGGGTTTATTTTGGCTATAATAATGGATGTGCTAAAATATTTCATAACTTTTTTATCTCACAATAAAATTACACCGAAATGGAAGTTGAAGTCTTTTTATCTCCTCGCTTTGGTTAAGGTTCATCTGTTGAGGGTACATAATCAAGGTTTATCTTCTGACTCCCCGAGGCATTACATTTGGCTGTCATAGAACATGAGAGTCATCTAGTTTACCTTTTTGCTGAGACTAAACCAATCTCTTATTGTTATTATCAAAAAATGTCCTTTAATAGGAATCTAAATTAAACAATGATAAACTGATTTTAAGATTTGAATGATCAAGAGTTACTATTAAGGAGTAAGTAAAATGCAAGAAAAATTATATTTTTATTATACAAATGATTTGCATAGTTATTTTAAAAATTGGTCACGTGTAGTAGGCTTTTTAAAAAATGAAACAGCAAAGAGGGAAGAAAATAATGAATCATACTGGATTGCAGACATAGGTGACTTTGTCGATCGCGTTAATCCAATTGCTGAGGCTTTTATGGGGAAAGCAAACGTTGAATTGCTAAATGAAGCAGGCTATGACTTAGCTACAATTGGAAACAATGAAGGAATTACATTATCTCATGAAGATTTATATACACTTTACAATAAGGCAGAATTTCAAGTTGTTTGTGCTAATTTATATAGTATGGGAGAGTCTCCCTCTTGGCTAAATACCACTGTCCATGTTCAATCTCTTCATGGTGTCAAAATTGGTGTGATTGGCTTAACAGCACCATTTAACGATTATTATGAGCTACTCGATTGGCATGTATCCTCACCTTACGAAGAACTTGAAAAGCATATCAGTAATCTAAAGGAATCGACTGATGTTATCGTATTACTATCTCACCTTGGCATTAATGATGATCGAGAGATAGCAAGAAGATTTCCAGATATTGATGTCATTATAGGAGGACATACTCATCACTTGCTAAGAACTGGAGAAGAATTGAATAATACTATCATTACTGCAGCGGGGAAGCATTGCTCGTATGTGGGCGAGGTTATTTTAACATGGGATGATTCTTTAGGAAAACTCGTTAATAAAGAAGCTTATGCAATTGATATAACCCATCTACCTAAAGACTTGGAAACAGAAAAACATTTATTCCATTTGAATGAAGAATCCGCACGGCATCTTGATAAGGCAATTGTCTTTCTTGAAGAACCAATCGAAGTTAAATGGTTTGACTACACCGATATTATGAAACAATTAACTGACACCATGAAAGCATGGACAAAAGCAGATTGCGCCATGCTAAACGCTGGATTGTTATTGGACCGTTTTCCAGCAGGGGATGTGACTTATAGTAATATTCACTCTAATTGCCCACATCCGATTAATCCGTGCGTTGTGGAATTAAAAGGAGATGAATTAATTGAAGTTATCAGAGCGTCACTAACAAAGGACTTTATGGAGTTAAAATTGAAAGGCTTTGGTTTCAGAGGGGAAGTGATTGGACGAATGATTTTTTCTGGACTGGATGTCATTACGGAAAAATATGAGGATGGACAGGAGTTTGTAAAAAGCGTTTACTATAATGGACTACCACTAAATTCGTATGCAACATATACAGTTGCTCTACCTGATACATTTACATTCGGACGTCTTCTCCCTGAAGTAGCAAAATCAGAAGTGAAAAACTTCTTTTTACCAGAATTTATTAGAGATTTATTAGTTCTGACATTGGAAAGAGAGTATAAATAAAAGAAAATTGTATCATTAGGCAGCCTTCCTGCATAAACTGCAGTGTACATGATAAAGGAGGTTAGTTAATGATAACGATTAAACCTTTAGAATTGGACGGTAAGCAGTTTACAGCAGTGCGCGTAGCACTTCCAAAAACGAACTTATTAACAATTTCAAATGATGTTGGCTATATTATGTGTGCGGCACTTGATGTGGATGTTTTTGATGCTAGTGAAAAACTAAGAGAACGTGAAGTTATCGCTGGAAGAGCATTTGGTGTCAGAACTATCGATGATTTACTACATGCGCCACTTCAAAAAGTAACGAGTGCAGCTGAAGAAAAATTTGGTTGGGAAGAGGGTATGATCGGTAAAGATGCTCTCTTAAAACTCACTTAATCACAGGTTGTTAAAAATACAAGTCTAACCCTCTTGAAACAAGCATAAAGTGTTTTAAGGGGGTTTTTGAATTGATACAACGATTTTTTAATAGAAGACGTCGGTCACCACCCCAAGCGAGAACTATATTAATGATATCCTTTGTAATAGTTTGTATCCTCGTTTTTCTTAGTATATGGATTATTGACAAGGGCATTAAGCCGACATTAATGGAAATTGCGGATCGTAAGACAACTGAATTTGCTACAAGAGCTATTAACTCAGCTGTAAAATTTGCTGAAGAATACTCTTTTGAAAGTATTGCCAATTTGACAAAGGATGATAGTGGGAAAATTTCCATGGTTGGTTATGATCAAACAGTTGTTAATAAAATTAACCGAGCCGCAACCGATCGAGTGGAGGAGTTCTTTCATAGCATGAATCGAGGAGAACCACCTGATTATGAAGACCCCTTAGATGAACCAGAAGTATACGGTGACACGGTCGATGAGCTTGTAGATCGTGATCCTACTGTGGTCGAAATACCTATTGGCCAAGCGACCGGTAATACTGTTCTTGCCAATTTAGGCCCTAAAATTCCAGTGAATTTAGAACTTGTTGGAAGTGTTCAAACAGATATTATTGAAGAACGAGAAGAAGTAGGGATTAATGGTGTCGTCATAACACTTTATGTTTTTGTAGAAGCGGATGTACAGATTGTCATACCTTTTTCCACTGAACTAAAAAATGTAAGCACTAAAATAATGATTGATAAACATCTTGTTATGGGTGAAGTACCTGAATTTTATGGAGGAAGTGGAAATAATCCATCTATTTCAGTACCAAAAAAAGACTTGCAAGATGATTGATAATCTAGTATAGTAATGATTATAAATTTAATATGACCTTACAGATCGGTGAGGTAGAGGTGCAAATAATAAAAGTAATCAACATGAGGATGACAACGAGGAAAGTTGATGAAAGGATTGTTTGCCGAAGCATATATGGGTCAAACATATATTAGCTGGTATGACTTTGAATAAGGGTCACACTGTCATGTTCATATCCATCTTCATTTCAAATCCTGAAATGTGGATAGGTTCATGGAGAACTACTGATCGAAATGGAGGATAACGGATATTGCTTTGACAATGATATGTTATTTTCTATATCATTGTCTTTTTTTATTTTTATCTCCATGAGTGTACCTCTCACCTTTAACCGAAATAGGTTTTTTAAAAAGTTTTTAGTAATAGAAGGTAAAGGGAACGAAAAGATATACAAATGGAGGTTTTAGAATGGAAGGAACAATTTTTTCAATTATCCCCCCGCTTATTATGTTAGTTCTTGTTTTATTGACTAGGAAAGTTTTACCCTCACTTGGAATTGGCATCCTGATTGGTGCTTTATTTATTCATGATTTTAATATTTTATCCACATTAAAAGAAATTTGGTATGTTTTTGTTGAAATCTTTGTAAAAGATGGCGCCCTTAATTGGGATAATGTGTTATTATTAAGTTTTCTTTTATTACTAGGCGTTATGACAGCATTACTTCAAGCTTCAGGTGGTAGCCAAGCGTTTGGTGAGTGGATGTTAAAACGAGTAAAAACACGTACCGGCGCCCAATTAATGACGGCTTTATTAGGTATCATAATTTTTATTGATGATTATTTTAATAGTTTGGCGGTGGGTCAAGTGGCAAGACCTTTAACAGATCGCCATAAGATTTCTAGAGCCAAGCTAGCTTATTTTATTGATTCCACATCAGCGCCGGTGACAGTTATATCGCCCATATCAAGTTGGGGTGCTTATATTATTGGGATTTTAGCAAGTATATTTTCTGTTTATCATATCACGGATGTTCAACCACTCGAAGCGTTCATTAAAATGATTCCTTTGAATTTATATGCATTTGCGTCACTGCTGCTCGTGTTTTTAGTAGCATTTGGTAGATTAGATATCGGTCCAATGAAAAAACATGAACAACGTGCACTTGAGCAAAATAAAGTGATTAATGATGAAAAAAAAATACCCGGTGATCTTAGTGATTCTCTTAAATCACATCCCAAGGGAAAAGTCTATCATTTACTGGCCCCTATCATTGTTCTGATTATCATTACAGTATCTGCTATGATATTAACAGGATGGCAAGCAAGTGATGAAAAGGCATCTTTAATAACTATTTTTGCTAATACAGATGTTAATGTTTCCTTATTCGTTGGCGGTTTGTCAGCGGTTATAGTAGGTACCGCTTTTCATTTTAAACAAGGAAATCCGAAAGCTAATTTTTTGAAAGTCATAACTGAAGGCATTAAAACCATGCTGCCTGCAATCTACATTTTATTACTAGCATGGATGATTGGCTCAATAATTGGTACGTTAAAAACAGGTGAGTATTTAGCCGGTATTGTCAGTGATGCGAGTATTAGTCCTGCTTTATTACCCATGTTATTTTTCTTAATAGCTAGTGTGATGTCGCTTGCAACTGGCACGTCTTGGGGAACATTCGGTATCATGTTACCGATTGCCGCGGAAGTCTCTGTCAATACAGATATGACACTTTTACTGCCGACATTAGCAGCTGTTTTAGCTGGATCAGTGTTTGGCGATCATTGCACACCAATATCAGACACGACGATACTTTCCGCAACAGGTGCTGGAGTCAATCATATTGATCATGTCATAACACAGCTGCCTTATGCGATAATATCTGCGCTGGCTGCAGGTATCGGTTACTTATTTATTGGTCTCACCGAGCTAAATATTTTGGGGTTGATTCTTACATTTGTATTAATCATTGCCTTGATCCTGATTAAAAACTTTTTATCTAAAACTCAATATAAAGAAGCATAACAAAAAAATTCTTCTCCATTAATAATGGAGAAGAATTTTTTTGTTATTTTTGAAAAGAAGTTCTTTGTCGCGAAATAAGTCGTTTTTTTCTTAAATAATTGATATTAACCCGCTTAATATATTTTAATATATTAAATTATACAAATACTTTGACATAATTTAAAAGTGCCGTTATAATGACATAAATGTTAGAATAAGTAGAAAATTTTAAACATTACTTATTACAAGAAACATATGATGGAATAAGTAATAAAAGGAGGAGGTCATTCTATGGAGACACGTTCGCAATGGGGAACACGAGCGGGTTTTATTTTAGCAGCAGTCGGATCGGCTATTGGACTTGGAAATATTTGGCGCTTTCCAGCAGTAGCTTATGAAAATGGTGGGGGAGCATTTTTTATTCCATACTTATTTGCTCTATTGACTGCTGGGATTCCAATTTTAATTATGGAATTTACAATGGGGCATAAATATCGTGGTTCCTCACCGTTAACATTTAGAAGAATTAATAAGAAGAGTGAATGGGTTGGTTGGTGGGGCGTGGCTGTTGCCTTTGTAATCTCAACGTACTATTCGGTTATTATCGCCTGGGCAATATCATATTCAATCTTTTCTGTTAATTTAAATTGGGGAAGTGACACTGAAGGTTTTTTTAATAATAGCTATTTACAGTTAGGTGCTGACCCAGGACAAGTAGGATCATTTGTACCTTCAGTACTCATTCCATTGATCATCGTGTGGATTGTTGTTTTAGGAATCTTATTTAGAGGAGTTAAACGGGGAATTGAGATAGCTAATAGAATTTTCATTCCTGCACTAGTCGTTATTTTTTTAATTATCGTTATTCGAGCGATTACATTACCGGGTGCTTTAGTCGGTCTTGAACATTTTTTCCAACCTGACTTCTCAAAAATATTTAGTGGTGATGTATGGGTTGCAGCGTATGGACAAATATTTTTCAGTATGTCGATTGCATTTGCCATTATGATTACGTACTCGAGTTATTTGCCTAAAAAGTCAGATATTACAAATAATGCGTTTATTACTGGATTTGGTAATTCAAGCTTTGAATTATTGGCAGGGATAGGAGTATTTGCCGTATTAGGATTTATGTCTGTGCAAGCAGGTGTTAGTGTTGATGAAGTTGTTGCTGATGGAGTAGGACTTGCGTTTGTTGTCTTTCCTGCAATCATAAATGAGTTTCCGGCGTTAAACGGGTTATTTGGATTTTTGTTTTTTGCGTCACTAGTCCTTGCTGGTTTAACTTCACTAATGTCAATATGCGAGACATATATTGCAGGCTTGGCTGATAAATTTAAAATATCGAGAACGAAAGCTGTTTTATTTGGTGGAGGCCTTGCCGGTGTTGTATCACTTATCTTTGCAACTGAAGGAGGATTATATTTTCTTGACGCGGCAGACTACTTTATCAACCAGTTCGGAGTAGCTATGCTAGGACTTGTTGAAGTTGTTTTAATTGCTTGGGTTTTCCGCAAACTAGGAGAATTCAAAACACATGCTAACGACATATCAGATATTCGGATTGGCTCGTGGTGGACGATCAGTTTAAGTGTTATTACACCACTTGTTTTAGGATATATGATGTACGATTTATTTAAGCTTAATTTCGCTGAAAACTACGAAGGTTATCCTGATGCGTTCATTTTATGGGGAGGATGGAGTGTAGCAATCGGCGCGTTAGCTGTAGGTATTCTAATGTCCTTAACGAAATGGAATGATAATAGGAAAAAACAAGATGATGTCATTAAGGAGGCCAAATAAATGAGTGGTTCGTCTATATTTGTAATGATTCTTGGAATAGGTGTAATCTGGGGTGGCCTTGCTGGAAGCATTATACACGCAGTTAAAAAGTCAAAAGCTGTAAAGAATAATTAGTAGAAAAAGAGCCTTATCCTTTTGATGAGGCTCTTAATTATTTTCCTTCTCCATTCTTTCCCATCTACTTAAATAAGGGTATGGATCAAATGACCATTCTTTCTCTCCATTATCTTTATACATACCATAATGCAAATGTGGTGGAAACTTACCAGAAGTACCTGGAGGTCCGTAGCCTGTTGAGCCCACTTTCCCCAGAATATCTCCTGGTTTCACTACTTGACCTACTATTATATCATCATTATAGCTACTTAAGTGTGCATAATAATGATATATATTATATATATCACGAATACCTATGCGCCATCCGCCATATAAATTCCATCCTTTTAATTCAACAACACCATAAGTTGTAGACTTAACAGGAGTCCCATAATCTGCAAAAATATCTGATCCTTCATGGATTCGCACGCCGCCGAATCCTCTTCTATCTCCCCAGTTGTTATTATAGGTATAATTAAAATCCATATCGAGTGGAAAACTTCTGTCTTCAAAGTTAATCTGGTTAAATTCTTTAAATACTTTTGCTGTGTTTTTAATTGTTTGAACGGTAAGATCCCGCTCATAATAATTCCAAAGTCCAATTCTTATATCATCTTCAGTTGGACCTGATTCAGCAAGAATGTTAGCCATCGTGTAAAGAACATCGTCCGGATCAGATGGATCTGCCTTACGGTCACCATTGCCATCTTTACCTTTCCCATTAAAAAAGTCTATAATAAATTCATCCATTACTAATGAACTGTTTCCAGGTCCAAACCAGACTTCAGGTGGTACTTGAATCGAAATTAAAGGCTCTTCTTCATCCTTATCTAAATCTAAAACTTGTCGTTCATATTGATCAACCGCAGCTATATAATACCATGGAACTTGTGTAAGAGCTTCAGTTTTTTTATATAAAGCCATTCTTTTTTGATATATATCTTCATCAACATTTTCTGCTGCACTGATATAGGGAGAGAAAACAAGCATACATAAAGAAAAAACAAATAAACAAGTCCTATTGTTCCAACTTAACATAATTTTCACCTCGTTATCGCTTGTAATTTATTTAAGGACTAACACTAATGTTAGTCCTGTGAATGATTCTGAGGGGTTTGTTTTTCCATTTCTGATATAATTTGTTCTAATGTATTACCGTGGCTGCGATCTTGAGTTGTAGTGTTATGCAAACTTTGAATATCAGGAATTAATGAAGGATTATCTGTAACATATATATCAAAAAAGCGCGGCACTACAGACATTGCTGATTTTTTAGCAAGATCTACAGCATCCTCATCAGACAAATGGTCGTTCTTGTCATAAGCGATTAAAACTTCTTTATCGGTAACAAGTGTGGCAACTTCGTCAAAACTTTCACTGTTTTGTAAGATTATTCTTGCGATTGTATCCGCCATTTTGTTACGATCCATCCTAACAATCTCATCTCTATCTGGTTCATCATCAAATTGGTCTTTCGTATAATTAACATAACCTAATCTTTTTTCCCATTCAGGATCAATTGTTGAATCTTTATTACGCGTCGGGTTTAATTCCTCAGCGATTTTATCCTCATCTGTCTTTGGTTTATTCATTCCACATCCGCTTACGATTAGTAATGATATTAAAGCAATTACATAAAGCTTTCTCACTTCATTTTCCTCCTTAAACTTATATAGTGTTAGTTTGTTGAAATAATGGTTTTTCATACAAGAATAATTTGTATTTAATGAAAATGTGGTAAAATGGTATCAACAATTATATGTGGTGTGCCAATGTAGTGCCAATTTTAAAAAAGAGGTGTTTATGTGATAGAGCTAGCTGGTAATATGTATGAGATCATTGAAAATGAAAAAGGTGGTCTTCATGAAGAGGTATTGAAAGAAAGGTACTCGGATATATTGAAAAAGTATGATTATATTGTTGGTGACTGGGGATACGAACAATTACGCTTAAAGGGTTTTTATAATGATAATAATCCAAAAGCAACATTTGATAAAAAAATCAATGTTTTAGAAGATTATCTTTATGAATACTGCAATTTTGGATGCGCATATTTCGTTATTAAAAAAGTGAATTAAAAAGAACAGGAGCTTGGATAAGCTACTGTTCTTCTTCAAAATGTACATCTTCGGGTTCGTCATGAATTGGATGGGAGCCAGGTACTTGTCTTGGTAAATCTTCATGAAGTTCCTTATAAGGATAAACATAAGCACTTTGACGTCGTTGCCCTTTTTCCCAAGGTGTCGATTTGCTTTCAACTGGCTCAGCTTCATTTATCGGCGAACCATAAGAGCCCTCTGGCATTTCCTCTGGTATTAAATCATTCTGTCTATTTTTAACATTTGAAAAATCCGAATAATCCTTTTTGTCTTTTTTGGACATTCATAACATCCTTTCTAAAGGCTTATATTATTAGCTATAACCAATTAGAATGAAAAATATTAGGATGATTAGGTTTACCTCATTTTTAGTAGAAAGTGTTAAATTACTGCACATTATATACATTTTGTCTATTACCAATCTTAAACAGAAAGATTGTTATCTAACTTATCACAGCGAGTGTAACCGCCGAATTTCTTTTCTAGCCATTTGCCTACTTCAAATAGTGCCCCTTCATTTTCCGTGGAGCTTATAATTTGGATAGCGATGGGCATGTTATTCTCATCTTCACCAATAGGCAATGTTAATGAAGGAAGTCCCCAAACATTCGCGTAAGCAACGAAAGGGAGATACTGTTGAAAAGTTTTTCTAATTGAAAAAATTTCATTGTATACTGAGTCATGCAGAGGTGCACCTTGATGATAAACAGGAAGAATTAATAATCGGTCTTTGAGATATAAGTCGATTTCCCGGTCGCCCTTCGTTACCGTTTCTTGAATCTCTTGCTGCCGCTTTTTAGAAGGTTTAAACATGGCAGCTCCAATAAGTGCCCATGTAAAGTAATAATGATATTGGGAGTTTTTTGTGGTTTTTTCTTTAATATATTCTTTAAGCACATTTGGTCTATCACTCTGGAATCCCTGTTCTCGAATCGACTTACCTCCATCAAAAGACATAATTTCTTGCCAGAGTAGGGCACTTTCTTTTAAGTATGGCGGTATATCTTCTTGTACTGAAAAATCACTTGCAAGATTATCCTTTACATCCTGATACATATTTTGTGTTGCATAAGATAAAGGGTAGTCGACTATAAGAGGTGTAAATATAATCTCAAGATTTTTAACCTTATTGTTTGTATGATTGGGTTGCTCTTGAATAAGACTATATAAAAGTTCGATATCTTGGACTGACTTTCCCATAGGTCCAATGCTTTGCATTCTTTCTTGTAGAGGGTGCGCTAAAAACGGATAATGTCCTTTTTGCGACACTTGATATTTTCCAGGTTTAAATCCGACTATTCCATTGAAGTGGCTTGGAAACCGAATAGAGCCGCCAATATCGGAACCAAGGCCTATAGCAATACCACCAACACCAAGTAAAGCCCCCTCACCACCACTGGAACCACCAGCAGTTCTTGATAAATCCCATGGATTATTAGTTCTTCCGTAAAGTTTATTATTGGTTTCTTGGCAAAAACATAAAGTAGGTGTGTTAGTTTTGACTAACACAATCGCGCCTGCTTTTTTTAATTTTGCTACACAAATAGCATCTGTTTTTGCAATAAAGTCTTGTCGATGTATAAGTCCACCTGTTGTTTTCATTTCTATTACATCGAATGATTCTTTAATACTTACAGGTACTCCGTGAAGTGGACCAATAATTTGGCCATCTTTAGCTTTTTGGTCGTAAACTTTGGCCTGTTCAATAGCCTGTGAAAAATGGTTTTCTACAACAGCATTGATAGATGGGTTAACTTCTTTAATATGGTTTATGTAAGTGTTAACAGCTTTTAAACTGGTCAAGTCTCCGTTTTTAATCTTACTCGCTAATGTAGAAGCATCCATATCGAGAATGTTTTGTCTTTTGATCGAAATCGTTTTCGTCATAATTCTCTCCCCCTTATTTAAAGATTCGGAAAATAAATTACACTAAGTATAACATGGATTTATTATATATTATCTTTATCAATTAAATAGCCCACTTTTATTCATCTATATGCGTTTATTATGGTACTATAGAAGTAGGTAAGAACGTAATGGAGGGTGAAAAAATGTATTTCGTCGATCAACAACATATTAAAAAAACACTTGAATTTACTGAAGAAATTTTAAAAGAATTGGACCAATTTAAATATGACTCGGTTGTAGAAAAATTTGCCTTGGAAAGAATGACACAATTGATTATTGAATCTATTATTGATGTTGGTAACATGATGATTGATGGTTTTATAATGAGAGACCCAGGTAGTTATGAAGACATTATTGATATCTTAGTCGATGAAGAGGTATTGCCAGAGTCAGAAACTGATAATTATAAGGAAGTTATCGGACTTAGAAATATGTTAGTCAAAGACTATTTGCAAGTTAATAGTCAGCAATTGAAGGAAACGGTACTAAAAAATAAAAGTATTTTAGATGAATTTTCTGCACATATTCGGAACTATTTAAAAAAAGAATCTGAAGTTGCTCATGCGTTTGCAAATAATAAATGAAGGTGATTAGCACATGAAAAAGCTAGCTACTACAAAGCAAAAGCTCTTAAATTTGTTAAAGAAAGAGCGAGAAATGACCATTGAAGAAATTATGGTTAATTTTAACATTTCAGAAATTGCTGTAAGAAAACATCTTCGTGAATTAGAACATGACTATTATATTGAAAAAAATAGTGTTAAACAAAAAATAGGGCGGCCATATCACGTCTTTAAATTGACAAAGCAAGGACATCAAATTTTTCCTAATCAGCATGAGAAATTGCCTCTTGAGCTCTTGAAGGATTTAGAGTCAATTCAAGGGAGAGAAGCTGTTTCACAACTGCTTGAACACCGAATGATGAGGGAAAAAGGAAATTTACAAAAAGAAATGGCAACAGAGGATTTTGATAAGAAGATAAAAAAAGTGGCAGAAATTCAAGATGACAAAGGCTGTATGGTTGAAGTGAAAGAAAATGAGAATGGTGATTATGAAATTATTCACTATAACTGTCCAATAGCTAATATAGCTACTACATATCATGAGATCTGCAAAAATGAAAAAAATATGTATAATGATATTTTTCCTGAAAGTGACGTTGTTTCAACATCCAGGATAACGGCTGGAGATCATTGTTGTAAATGGGTGATAAAAAGGCCTGAAAAAGCATAGTTGGTTTTTTTTATAATGAAAGTAGGGGTTTAATAATTGAAAAAGTATAAAGGATATCTTGTTGACTTAGATGGAACAATGTATAAGGGAAATCAAGTGATTGAGGGAGCAGCTGAATTTATTCGAACCCTTAATTCAAATGACATCCCTTATTTATTTTTGACAAACAATTCATCCAAAACTCAAGCAGATGTCGCCGAACACTTAAACGGTATGGGTATCGAAACAACCCCCGAACGTATTTTTACGTCAAGCATGGCAGCAGCAAAATTTGTTAAACATCAGAAAGGCGACGCACGCTGCTATGTTATTGGAGAAGGTGGATTAATTGATGCCATCGAGAAGGAAGGCATGACCGTTGCTGATAGTGCGTGTGATTTTGTGGTATTTGGTATTGATCGCAATATAAACTATGAAAAGTATGCTAAAGCTTGTTTAGAAATAAGAAAAGGTGCAACTTTTATATCGACAAACAGTGATATCGCTATTCCTACTGAACGTGGATTACTACCTGGAAATGGTGCCCTAACCTCTGTGATAACTGTAAGTACAAATCAAGAGCCTATATTTATAGGAAAACCAGAATCAATTATTATGAGAGAAGCATTAAAGGTGTTAGGGACAGGTGAAGAAGAGACTGTGATGGTTGGTGATAACTATCAAACAGATATACAAGCCGGTATTCGAGCAGGAATTGATACCCTTATGGTATTTACGGGTGTCACACCATTTGAGAGTTATCCTTCATTGGAGGTAAAACCAACACAGTACGTTCATAATTTGCGAGATTGGATTCAGCATATTAATTAATAAATATAGAAAAAAGCTGGGACATAGGTATTTTATAATTTAAAAGCGAACGTATTAAAGTATATTTATATAAATATACACATTTTCAAGTCAGCGTAGCGTAGGAAAAATACGTAAACTCCTTGAAAAAATCGCGTTGTATTGCTGTCGAAGTATTGCTTGTCCAGTGGGAGATGAGGCTAGACGCGCCCCCGCATTGCGTCATGAATGATGGAAGGCTAAATTCGCGACGTCCTGTGGGGGCGCCTCCATGACCAACATCCTGTTGGTCCGAGGCTCATCAGCCGCCCACGGAAAGCGAAGTATTTTTCCGAAGCGAATAACGCTTACTTAAAAATGTTCGTCATTTAATAACCAATACTTAGTTTTGTCCCAACTTCTAATATCCTATCCTAAATTATCTTCAATTAATCCCGTATCAGCAGTGGCATGAGCTAATCTACTTGAAGCGGCGGCTGCAATAGCACCGACAATATCATCTAAAAAAGTATGACATTCCCCAGTTGATTTATCATTCAAACGTTCTAAGATTCCTGGTTTTTGCTTATCGATATATCCATAATTTGTAAAACCGATTGAACCATAAACATTCACGATAGAAAAGGCGATAATTTCATCAACGCCATATAAGCTTTCGTCCGTTTCGATGGTTTTTTGCAAGGGCTGATCTAATAATTTCTGTTCTGCTAGTTTATCAAGCTGAATTCCTGTTAAAATAGCATTTTGTACTTCACGTTTAGTTAGGACCTGATCCACGTTTTCTAGGCAGTCCTCCATGCTTAAATCTTCATGATAACTTGATTGTAAGTAATAGACGAGTTCAGCTATATCGTCTAATGTTACTCCTCTTTCTGTCAACCACTGACGCGCTTTAACCTCTAGTTCACTTTTTTTTGTATTTTTATCCATTTTCATCACCATAATTTCTTTTGTTATTTTAGTTAAATTTAGCATTAACTCCTCATACACATAGTAATATGTGAGAAAGGGAGGTTGTTTAATTTGCATCGCTTGCTTGCTTCTGAATATAGTATTCAAGTTAAAGAAAGGGCGACACTTTTTAATCAAGAGGCATTCCTTGATGAAAGTTTTGTATATTTTATCATGTCTTCCCAAGATAAGGAAGTGACATATATGGAACAAGCTGCGCTAGCTTACTTTTTACATGAAAATAATTACCATGTTCTTGCTCATCCCATACGAAACAAGCAAGGAGATTGGTTTACTACACATGATCAAGATCAACTAATGGTCATTCGGGTAGAGCACCATAACGAACAGCAAAGGATGTCCGATGGTTATAAATTGGCAAGTTTTCATCAAATAGGCTCTACATACAGTTTTGAACCTCAAACCTTATCAAGTTACGGACAATGGAAAGATCTCTGGATTGAAAAGTTAACAATGGTTGAAACGAGCATACAGCAAAAAAACGAGGAAGAGTCCCATCCATACTACCGTTTAGTTATGGATATCTTACCATATATAATCGGAATTTGCGAAAATGCTATTCAATATATTGCAGAAAGTGAGGTTGATTTACGCTTTAATTCGATTGACCAAGGATCTATCACTTTCCATCGCTATAACAACCATTTGCAAGAACCGATCATTTGGTTTCATGACTTAGTTTTTGATCATCCAACAAGGGATATTGCAGAATATATACGATACCAATTTCTAATCAACCAAAACAGGGGTAGCTCAGATATTACCTCTTTTTTAGAAGATTATCAACAAGTCAGACCACTGTCTATTTTCAGTTGGCGCCAGTTATATGGTAGGCTCATATACCCTGCGCATTTTTTTGACTGTCTTGAAATCGTCCTACTTAATGGTTTAGAAGAAAAGAGTTATGCAGAACTAGAAAGATTAATCAATGTACAGACGGATTATGAAAAAAGATTGAGGGATTTATTCGACTTGGCTGGCGTAGGGAATTACGAATTGGAAATACCGACGTTATCTTGGTTATAAACGATAGTCGAGTCTTATCTTACTTCCAAAAGTTACGAGCCATAGTCGAACTGAACGTAAAAAAGCAGACAATGCATTTATAATTGTCTGCTAGGATAAAAAATTCTATATTTATTTCATTTAAATTTAAAAAACTTGCTCGATTTCTTTAACACCTGGAACTTCTGTACGTAAAGCACGTTCAATTCCTGCTTTTAACGTAATTGTCGAACTTGGGCAGTTGCCACAAGCACCCATAAGGCGAAGGAGTACTATACCGTCATCATCTACATCGATTAATTCCACATCTCCTCCATCACGGAGTAAATATGGGCGTAGTTTATTTAACACTTCTTGTACTTGTTCTTCCATTAATATCTTCTCCTTTCCTACTTTGTATTATAAAACGTCTAAGTAAAAAAATCTATTCCAAGACTTTATTTTGCATTGTACATTCATCTTCATTTTAACTTTAAAATGCGTTTTTGTAAATTAAAATTAACTGGTATGATTTAAGTAAAGAGTGAAATTGGAAAGATGCTAATAGTCAAAGAGTCGTTTATAATAGAAGTGAAAGCGATTAATGTATAAAATCCTTAATGGAGGTTATAAAGTGGATAAAAATGTACAAATTACTGTTTATGGTGCGGATCAGATTTGTGCCAGCTGTGTGGGAGCACCGGGTTCAAAAGACACTTATGAATGGTTGCAGGCAGCTATTGGACGTAAATATGTAGATGACAATATAATTTTTGAGTATATAGATATTGACTCACCGCCAGAAGAAGAAAAACATCAGAAGTTTGTAAAACGAATGTTTGATGAAGATTTATTTTATCCAATTGTCTTTGTAAATGACGAAATGGTGGCGGAAGGCATCCCGCGTTTAAAAACAATCTACAAGCAACTAGACCAGCATAATGTGCAACTCCAAAAATAATAATCTAACTTAAACAAAGCATTTGAAACATGAAAAATCTCTCTGTATACTAGAAATTAATAGATAGGCAATAACAAGCTATAGGAGGGTTTGAGATGTTACCAGTTACAATTACAGAAAATGCAAGCCACCAAATCAAAGAAATGATGAAAGATGAAGAAGAAAACGTTAGACTTCGCTTTGGTATAAAAGGTGGCGGGTGTAGTGGGTTATCTTATTCACTCGGCTTTGAATATGATATCAATCCTGAATTAGATGAAGTGGATGAGTTAAATGGTATCCCTCTTGTGATTTTCAAACAAGACATCCCAATACTAGAAGGAACGACTATTGATTTTAAACAAAATATGATGGGCGGAGGATTTAGTATAGATAATCCAAACGCAATTGTTTCTTGTGGTTGTGGTTCTTCATTTAGAGCAAAAGACCGCGCGGGAACACCAGGTGATTGTTAATTATTCAGCTAGGCCGCTTGATAAAAAGCGTTCTAGCTTTTTTAATTCAGAAAGTGGTGGTTAGTTAATGGCGGAATCATGTTGTCACCATAATGCGAAAAGCAAACACCAAATGTGCATTTCTAAAGTACCGATTTTTAATCATCTTGAAGAGGAAGAAATGCGGGAGATTTTAAAGAAAAGTTCCCAAAAAGTTTTTCAAAAAGGAGAAATTATTTATCATGAAGGAGATCCACTTGAATACTTATACATTGTCCATGTGGGTCGCGTAAAAATATACAAGCTATTCGAATCGGGAAAAGAGCAATTATTACGTATTTTGGAACCAGGTGAATTTTTAGGTGAGCTAGCTTTATTTACTGATAAGGTGATGGATAGTTACGCAGAAGCAATCGTAAAAAGTGAAATTTGTGCGGTTCATAAGAGTGATATACAAGAATTAATGAAGACACACCCAACTATCCCCTTAAAAATCTTAAGCGAATTTAGTGAGAGGCTAGATGAAACCGAGTATCTTGTTGGTCAATTAAGTGCCCGTGATGTAGAGACAAGAACAGCTAGCTATTTAGTTAAGTTAGCGGAAGATAAAAACACATTGAGTGTTGTTTTGCCAATGAGTAAAAAAGATTTGGCATCTTACTTAGGAACAACACAAGAAACGATTAGTAGAAGACTATCATATTTTCAGACAAAAGGTTGGATAGAGCAGGTTGGACATCGGAAAATAAATATTTTGGATTTAAATGCCTTAAAAAATGCTGCAGAAGACTTTTAATTTGGATCAACAATAATAAGCTGGATGATAACGGGTTTCCATCGCATATGTTACAAAGATGGATATCTCTATACCATCCAGCTCTTTTTTTAAAACATAGCTGTTGAATGTTTAGGTTGGATTCGTGCTTTTGGATTGATATATTGCATAGCATTGTTAATGGCTGTTGGACCTTCCCCAAACCCTGTAACAATCAACTTTACCTTGCCAGGATATGTATTAATATCTCCAGCCGCATAGATTCCGGGTATATTAGTCTCCATTTTTGAATTGACGACAACACTATTTTTTTCAATTTCTAGACCCCAGTCTTTAATTGGGCCAAGTGTGGAAATAAAACCATAGTTACAGAGAACTGAATCTACCTCTATGTCAATGGTTTCATCGCTTCTCGCTTTTTCCAACGTCACTTTCTCTATTCTTTTTGTCCCAGTAATATCTCTTGGAATATAAGGTGTTAAAATATCGACACTGGATGCCATTAATTTTTCAACACTATGTTCGTGAGCCCTAAACTGATCACGTCGATGTACAAGGGTCACCTTATTTGCAATGGATTCAAGCATTAAGGCCCAATCAACGGCAGAATCTCCACCACCGAGTAATAAAACATTTTGATCTTTATATTTATTCATATCTTTAACATGGTAATGTAAGTTAACGTCTTCAAATTGTTCGCAACCTGCTATGTTAAGTTTACGAGGATGAAATGCTCCATTACCAGCTGTGATTATAATTGTTTTTGAAAAATGAGTGTCCCCGTCACTTGACGTTAATTTGAATGTCTCATCCTCTAAGCGTTCAACTGTTTCAATTTCTTGTCCAAGAACTGTCGTTATTGTGTCAAAAAGAGTGAGTTGTTTTTCTAAATTATCTACTAACTCTTGTGCACCAATCTTAGGAAACCCAGCTACATCATATATATCTTTCTCTGGATAAAGAGCAGTCAACTGCCCGCCAGTATGTGGTAAGCTTTCAATTATTTTAACACTTGCTTGACGCATGCCGCCATAAAAAGCTGTGAATAGACCAGCAGGCCCAGCGCCAATAACAGTGACGTCATAAACTTTATTCGACA
>Ga0209487_1001165_pt1 | contig 22615 bp, 16 predicted proteins | sample Poulit2012_FD_187524 | JGI IMG/M metagenome (GOLD analysis project Ga0209487, IMG submission 187524) | Agricultural soil microbial communities from Georgia to study Nitrogen management - Poultry litter 2012 (SPAdes) (version 2) | ecosystem: Environmental > Terrestrial > Soil > Agricultural land...
CCCCGCGATGAAAACCGGTTTCAACCTGGCGTTGCTCTCCAAGGTCTCTTACGGCAATAAGGGCTTCATTTTGCCTATGGTCTTCATGGCACTGCTCACGTTGGGCTGGTTCGCATCGATTCTGGGCATGATTGGCGAGATCTGGGGTGTTTTACTCGGTAACCCCACGGGTATCACTGTCGTTGACCCGTCCTTCTTTGGTCGCGGCAGCATTGATCCGATCTCGCTCGAAGTCGTACTGAGTTGTATTGCCTTCGGCGCCCTGTTCACGTGGACCGCCTACCGCGGTATTTCAGCAATCGAAAAAGTCGCGCTACCCATCGCACCGCTCCTGCTTGTTGTTTCCCTCTATTCCGGTTACGGCATGGTCGCTGATAACGGTGGCTGGGATGCCGTGGTCGCCGAGGCCAATACCCGGGGCGGGCTGCCCATGGGAACGGGAATCACGATCGTCGTTGGCGCGTGGATTGCGGGAGCCGTTATGGGCGCCGACATCATGCGTTTCGCTAAACACACCAAGGCCGTAGTTATCGGCGCCGCCGCCGCATTCATTTTGACAAACCCGCTGCTCAACGTGGTGGGTTATATCGGATCTATCGCGACCGGCGACTCCAACTTCGTTAACTGGATGTACACGAAGGGGCTGTTCCTGACCATCGTTGGTGTGATCGTATGGACGACGTCACTGTGGACTACCGAAAACTCTGAACTTTATTCCAACTCGCTCTATGTCGGGCCGGTTCTGCGCGGGTTCAACTTCAACGCCCGGCGGGCAAAGATCGTGCTCATCGTGGGCGTAATCGGAACCATTTTGGGTTCGCTCGGCTTCTACCAGCTCTTCTTCAACGACTTCATCACCGTCTTAGGTGCCGCGTTCGTGCCGCTAGTAGCCCCGATCATCGCGGACTACTTCCTGCTGCGACGCGGGGCATTCACCCCCGACAGCCACGCAAAACAGCCCGCACTTCGATGGAACGCGATCGTCTCGTTCGTGGTTGGTGGCACCGCGGGACTGCTGTTCCAGTACGTGTGGCCGCTGCCCAATGACTTCTCCTCCAGCCTGGCGGCCCTCGCCATCGCGTTCGTGGTGCACATCGTGTTGCACCTGTTGTTCGGTAACCGCGTTACGGAGAAAATCGAATTACTGGCTGACACTAAGGAGGCATAAACAAATGGCGAAGGACATCAAAGTTTGTATTGGAGTACACGTAGACGCCGTCGGCGGCTGGCTCGGCTCGTACGGGGGTGAAGATTCTCCCAACGACATTCAGCGCGGGATGTTCGCAGGCGAGGTGGGTATGCCGCGCCTGCGGCGCCTGCTCCAAGGGCGTGAACTGCCCGCCACGTGGTTCATTCCCGGTCACTCGATCGAGACGTTCCCTGCCGAGGTAGCCGACGTGGTTGCTGCCGGATTTGAGATCGGCTGCCACGGGTACAGCCACGAAAACCCGGTCGCGATGAGCCCGCAGCAAGAAGCCGACGTGCTAGGAAAGAGCGTCGAACTGGTAAACCAGATCACAGGTCAAAACCCGCGCGGCTATGTGGCGCCGTGGTGGGAAATGAGCGCCCACACCGCCCAATTACTGATCGACAATGGCTTCCGCTACGACAACTCGCAGTCCTATGACGACTTCACGCCGTTTTATGCGCGGGTGGGCGATGAGTGGACCAAAATCGACTATTCCAAGTCGGCCGCCGAGTGGATGAAACCCCTCGTGCGCGGCCATGAGGTGGACTTGGTTGAAATTGCCGCGAATTGGTACGTAGACGACCTGCCACCCATGATGTTCATCAAGGGCAATGCCAACTCTCACGGGTTCGTCGCTCCGCAGGTCATCGAACAGCTCTGGAAGGACCAGTTCGACTGGATCTATCGGGAGATGGACTATGCCGTCTTCCCCTTCACGATCCACCCCGATGTTTCGGGACGCCCGCAAGTCCTGCTCATGCTAGAGCGCATCTTCGACTACATCAGCGGCCACGACGGCGTTGAATGGTTGACTTTCGAAGATGTGGCGGAAGATTTCCGCCGCCGCACTCCCTTTCCGGGCCCGAAGTAGACGCGCATCGCAAAATCGCTCCCGCGCACCCGGTTGACATACCATTGAGGTAGCAAGCAGGAACCGATAAACCTGTAATTCTGCTGACACCTGTGTGCCAGAATGCTTCGGAGAGAGGATCGCTTTTGCGCAGCCCCGCGTCGACTTCAGTTTCGATTGGAATTGTGGACGACAACCCGCGCGACCGGGAAGTTATCAGCCAGTACCTCAAGCAGTATTCCCATCAGCACCCGCTGCAGTATCAGGAGCGGCAATTTGAGGACGGCGCAGCTCTCCTGGAGAACTATCAGTCCAATTTTGATGTCATCTTCCTCGATATCCAGATGGAGGGTATCGATGGAATGCGCACCGCGGCCGCTATTCGCAGTGTTGATTCTTCAGTGATCATTATTTTTGTCACCAAGACGGCTCAGTACGCGACGACTGGCTATACCGTGCAGGCACAGAGTTATCTACTCAAACCCATTACGTACTTTGCTTTTGAAACGGAACTAAGCCGCGCATTAACGCAACTGAAAAGGGTCGAACGCGAATCGGTTCTAATTGGGTCTGCCACCGCGCAGCGCCGGGTGGACGTCGCCGATATTATTTATATTGAGAGCAAGCGCCATAAGCTCACCGTTCACACGCTAGAGCACCAGGTGACTTTTAACGGAACGCTCAAAGCGTTTGAAGACCTGCTCGCAACGCGAAACTTCTACCGCTCCAACAGCGGGTACCTCTTAAACCTCCAGCACGTGACCGCCTTAGAGGGCGAAGAGTCAACGATGTCGAATGGTGATGTGTTAAAAGTCAGCCGGTCTCGGAAGAAGGGCTTGATGGAGGCCCTCGCAGACTATATTGCGGGAACCTTGCCGTGATGGCAGAGATCCTGCCCGATATTCCCCGCTGGTATACCGGCATCGCGGAGTGGTCCGCAGCAGTTGTCTACATCTTTTTAATGCGCCCGCGGGTCTCGCACACCCGACGTTATGTTTGGGTTGCGGCGGCCCTGCCCGTCTTTGTTCTCTTACAAGAGTTCGCGGGCCAACTGCCACTCGCGTTGTGGACGTTCGGCATGACCGCGGCCGTGTTCGCGATGTTCGCGTTCATCTATCTAACCTGCGATATCTCCATCGTCGATGCGGGATACCTCACCGCGCGGGGATTTGTTTTAGCCGAACTCGTCGCGTCCTTGCAGTGGCAGTTGTGGGTGCACTGGACTCCGCGCACTCCGAGCCTGGCCCTAGGTACCGCGAATTTTGTTGCCAGCATCGCGCTGCTTGTGGTCGCCTACGGCATCGCGTTCTTCGCCGCCTATCGGCTCGAGCGCCGGAATTTCCCGCGCCCGCACTATTTGGGTATCGACAGTTCAACCCTCGTTGTCTCGGTGGCCATCGGGCTCGCCACGTTCCTGGTTTCGAACCTGAGCTTCTTGACCCCTTCCACGCCGTTTAGCGGGCAGGCGGGAATGGATATCTTCTATATCCGCACCCTCGTCGACCTGGCCGGATTCGTGGCCCTCTATGCGCAGCAAAGTCACCGCAATCAGGTGTCGAAAGCCATGGAGTTGACGCAGGCGAACATCATTTTGCAATCGCAGCAGGAACAGTTCCTCCAGTCGAAGCGAAATATTGAAGAACTGAATCGCATTCACCACGATTTCAAGTATTACGTCGACGCTATCCGCCACGAGGAGTCCGCTGATCGCCGCTCGGAATATTTGCTCCAACTGGAAGACAGCCTGCGCGGCTATGAGTCAGAGATTCAAACGGGGAACGATCTGCTCGACGTCATTTTGAGTTCGAAGATGGAACGCTGCCTGCAAGAGGACATCGCCATGACGCACGTGGTGGACGGCGATTCGCTGAAATTTATTGAACCGATGCAGTTGGCTGCGCTGTTTGGGAATGCCGTCGACAACGCGATCGAGGCGTGTTTGAAGATTCCGGATCCCGAAAAGCGCCTCATTAAGGTTTCGACCACTTCCCAGCACCAGTTTGTGCTCATCCGGGTCGAGAACTACTGGCCCCACCCGGTGGACTTTGTCGATGGGCTGCCGCAATCCACGAAGGCAGACCGGGCCAAGCACGGGTTCGGCACGTCAAATATGCGCAATATCGCACAGCGCTATGGCGGGTCACTAAAAATTGACCTCTCGGATGACTGGTACCGGCTCGCGGTGCTGATACCGAAGCCGACAGCGGCTAGTTAAAGCCGACCAGTACGCGGGAGGCGTGATAGCCCGCGCCCATGGCGACCTTGGACCATCTGCCCTTGGCCGAGGTCACGTAGCCCACGGTCGAGCGCCGTAATTCCCGGTACAGGTCCGCATCTACCTGCTTGATATTCCGCCACACCGCGCACTTCTTTTCCAGTGCGGGTCGGCTCCCCTCGCGAGATAGCAAGACCGAGGTCACGGCGGTTACGAGCAGTGCATAACGCGTCATATAGCGCTGCAAGCTGGCGGGCAAAGCGCCGGCGTTGCGCATCTTGCTTAAGTGTTCGATCATCAGCATGTTGATGTTGATCTGCTGATCGATGCGCCCAATCATGACCTTCTCGTTTACGGACTGGTCCTCGCGACCAATGAAGTAGCGATACAGGTCGACGTTGAGATAGCTGAGTTTGCGCACCCACGGCAGCGGGACGAACGCAAAATAGTTGTCCACATAAAAACTGTTCTCAGGGACATGGAGTTCGATTGAGCGCAGCAGTTCCGTGCGATAAGTCATCGAGTGCATCAGCAGATACTGCCAGGCCCAAAACTTGCGTACTTGAGACCATTCGAATACCGTGTTTTCCGGCAATGCGCGCGCGTAATCAACGGAACGCTTAACTCTCTTGCCCTGCTTTTCGTACACGAAGTTCGTAACCAGCAGGTCAATGTGCTCCCCGCGGTTTTCAAGCTCATTGAGGTGCTCAAGTACCGCGCGACCGGCCGCTTCGTCGAGCCAGTCGTCGCTATCTACCACTTTGAAGTAGATTCCGGTTGCGGCACGCAGTCCGGCGTTAATGCCGGACCCGTGCCCACCGTTTTTCTTGTGCACAACCTTGATTAGCTCCGGGTGTGCCTGGGCGTAAGAGTCGGCGATAGCCGCAGTTCCATCACTGGAACCGTCATTAACAATTACGATCTCGATCCCGGTCTCAGCGGTTGCGAGAATCGAATCGATGCAGCGGCCCATATACTCCTCGGAGTTGTAGCACGGGACCACAAACGTCATGATGGGCGACACTGTCTGCCTCCCCAACCCTTCCTTACGCTGGCTTAAGCAGTAGCTTCCGCAGCATCAATCTTGTCCTGATCCTCTTCGGGCACCCGCTTAAAGATCACCTTAAAGATGGGGAAGAAGATCCAGAACGAAATCGCACTGTTGATGATCATGGTCACCACGTCAGCGATCGTGCCACCAGTTGATCCTAGCCCCCACGTATCCATCAAGAGGCTGTAAATGGGTGCCTTATAGAAGCCTTGCGCCGCAGCGGCCGCGAACGTGATGCCCACGTATGCCACGAAGTACCACATAGCGGCCACACGCATGGACGTGTTGGACTTAAACGTAACGTTGCGCTGCGCGAAGAAGTTAATGACCTGCGCGATCGCGATCGTGATTTGCACCGCGAGGAAGTAGGCAAGGCCACCGCCGCCCCCGGGGAGCGGCCCCGCGGCGTAGTCAAACATGAAGTACGAAGACGTACCGTCTGCCGCAGTTCCCACCGGGAAGACTTGGAAGTCGATGTTGACCAGGTTCGTGTTGTTAAAGATGTTCCGGAAGATCGGCATCAGCGCCAACTGCAGCACCGTCACACCGTTGCTCAGAAGGAAGAACATCAGGAACTGAGCGGTTCCGGGACGCTTTTCTTCGAACTGCGTCCACTTTGTTTTGATTGCCTTGAACACGATTATTTACCTTTTACTGAAGTGGTGGAGGCACCAGTAGACAACTGGTCAAACTTCTTGCCCAACGCCTTTTGTCGTTTTCGATTCGAGAAGAATCGACCAATAACCTGGCCGAGACCGCGGAAGAATTTCCCGTTTACGAGCGTCAAAATGCCGTCGACCATACGCATATCGGCCAGGCCGCCGCTCATCTTGGCGATCGCTCGGAACGGCATACCGAACTGGAAAAGCAGATCCAGGTCTGGAACACCCTTCTCATCGGCCTTCCGCAGGCCGCGCTCAAGGTGGAAGCGGTAGATACCGCGGCCCAGCGCGCTGCGTGCGTTCTTCAAATCAGACAATGGTGAGTTGACCCCCAACCGGGTGGATTCATCGGAGTCTTGGGGCACCTCGCCGTCCAAAAGCACTGCAAAATCAGCGTCGGTGACTTCGCGGATCTGTCCAGTTGCGTAGGCCGCAATTTGGGACGACGCCGCTTCCGTGGTGATGGTTTCGCCGGAAATCGCGATGGTGTCTTCAAGTACGAGATCGCGCACGCTACGTCCGATTGCGACGTTGTATTCGCCGGCCACAGTGACCCAGCGATCGGCGGTCGGATCAAAGTGGCGGAAAGTGTAATCATCGAACCCGATGCGCACCTGCTTCTTTTCGCCCGGCGCTAAGTGCAACTTGGTGAAGCCCTTAAGTTCAATGACCGAAGCGGGACCCAACTTTGCCACTTCAGCCGTGGGCTTGATGTAAAGCTGGGGAACATCAGAACCTGCAACCTTGCCCGTGTTGGCGACTTCGAACGTGACGCCGTCGCGGGTGACCTCGAGATTGGAGTAGCTGAACTCGGTATAGCTCAGGCCGTAACCGAAGGGGAACAGGACCGGAACCTGGGCGGATTCGTAGTAGCGGTAGCCCACGAACGGGCCTTCGCGGTAGAGCGCATTGCGGCCGGTGGCAGGGAAGTTCCCGTAAGTCGGGGTGTCCTTGAGCGACAGCGGGTACGTCTCAGACAAGCGCCCGGAGGGGTTGATCTTGCCGGTCAGGGCGTTGACCATGGCTGGGGCGCCGGCTTGACCACCGAGATAGCCGTGCAAAACAGCGGTGCACTGATCGATCCACGGCATCTCGATCGCCGAACCCGCGGCGAGGATCACCACGATGCGGGGGTTGACCTGCTGCAGCTCGCGCAGTAGTTCAATCTGGTTCGCCGGGATCTCCATGTGATCGCGGTCTTTGCCTTCACTTTCGGCGACTTCGTCCAGACCGAGGTAGAGAAGCACCACGTCACCCTGCTTGGCGGCTTCCTTAGCGGCGGCCACCAGTTCGGGATTGGAGGGCTTGCCGTGTTCGAAACCGGGTGCTTGGGCGACAACATCGAGGTCAGAATCCGCGAGTGCCTCGAGCGGCGTAGCAAGTTCGGTGGGGTTTACCAGCGAGGAGCCCGCACCCTGGTAGCGGTACTTGAAGGCGAATTGGCCGATAACCGCGACCTTGGTGTGGGGGTTGAGCGGCAAAATATCGTCGTTGTTCTTCAACAGCACGATCGACTGTTCCGCTGCGATGCGCGCAAGTTCATTGTGGTGCGCGAAGAGGTCTTCACCGGAGTTTTGCGGTGCAATACGCAGCGCAAGTTCCACGATTTCTTCGGCTCGCGCGGTCAGGGCTCCTTCATCGAGGTTTTCGGCAGCCATAATCTGGTCGACAGAGTCGAAGCCGGGAGAGGGCATTTCAACGGTTCCGCCGGCCGAAATCGCAGCGATCGGGTCATTACCGCCACCCCAGTCCGTGACTACTGCGCCATCAAACTTCCACTCGTCGCGCAAAATCTGCTGCAACAAAAGGGAGCTCTCGTTCGCGTAGGTGCCGTTGACCAGGTTGTAGCTGCTCATGATGGTCAGCGGGTTGGCTTCCTTGACCGCGATCTCAAAAGCGGTGAGGTAGATCTCGCGCAACGTTTTTTGGTCGATGACCGAGTTGCTGGTCATACGACGCGTTTCTTGGCTATTTACCGCGAAGTGCTTGGGGCATGCGGCAATGCCGGCACTTTGGATGCCCTTGATGTACGCGCTGGCAAAAATACCGGTCAGATAAGGGTCTTCTGAGAAATATTCGAAGTTGCGGCCACACAGGGGGCTGCGCTTAATGTTCATGCCCGGGCCCAGCAGCACATCGACGCCGATGTGCGCGGATTCGCGGCCCAGTGCGGTTCCTACCCGTTCCGCGAGCGAGACATCCCAACTATTGGCGACGGTGGCCGAGGTAGGAAAGCACGTTGCGGGATGGGAGGCATTGATGCCCAGGTGGTCGGAAGATCCCACCTGCTTGCGCACGCCGTGCGGACCGTCCGACATAAACACCGCCGGGACGTCCAGGCGCTCAATGGCGCGGGTCTGCCAAACGTTTTTGCCGCTGAGGAGGGCCGCCTTCTCAAACTTCGTGAGAGAAGCGACAATCTCTGATGCGTTTTTTGAATGCGCCACAGCGTCTCCTTAGCGACAAGGGTTAATGGGGGTGCGACGCGCTGCGGGTGGCGTCGCGAGAAAGTTTGAGCGGACCGGCTTGGTGAGCCAGCGTGGAAATTTGCCAACCAAGCCGGTCCGAGGGACGAAATTTTTTGAAGACTTAGTCTTCGGCGGCTTCCGTCATGTTGCCGTCCTGATCCATTTCCCACACCTTGCCGGTTTCGGCGGAGGTAGCGGTGACATGGAAGTTTCCATCCTCAACCTGAATGGTCGAGATGTACTTCTCTACTGCATCCGAGGGGTAGTAGGGCATAACCCACATGCCGTACTTCTGGGTGGGATTATCCACGTCGGATGCGAGCATGATCTGAGTCATGCTGTCTTCCTTGTCCAGTTGTTCCTGGACGATGGAGACGCCTTCCTTCAGATCGTCGATGAACTCCTGGCTTTCCTCAGCGTTGTTCTCGGCGCCGTTGTCGGCATCCTGTGACTGATTTTGCTCGGAGCCGGTGTTGCCGTCATCCGAACCGCATGCAGCGAGGCCAAAGACCGCCACGGCAGAAAAGGCAGCAGCCAAAACGGTGCGAGTAAGTTTTTCCTTCATGTTTGCTCCTCGGGTATTCTTTCTTGGATTAGTCAGCGCAAGATTCGGATGCTTTTACCGGAGCAATATCCGGCTGACTGATGGGGTGCCGCGTTAACTGCGACACCCCACAACATTTCTTAATTAATTGGCACACCCTCGCACGTGAGCCCAAATCCAAATTCGTAGGTGTTGCCCACAGAGTCCGTATATGACTTAACGTCTAAGGGAACATCTTCGAATGATCCCTCCACGGCTTCCATGTTCTCGGGCAATCCCAGTGGAAGGCGAGCTGCCGGTTCGTGAATACCGAGCGCTACATCGAAGTAGGCGGACTGTGACACCCCGTATCCAATAAGAATTGCGTCTGACAACTCTTCAAATTCGGCGGGAATAACGGTTGACGAGTCCATCATCACTTCACCGGTGCGGATGACTGTGATTAACGGGATATCCTTACCGGATTTGTCTATTGCTTCCCGGGCACGTTCGATTGCGTCAAGGTCCGCTTCGTTTGATATCTGGCCGGTTTGACCGAAGTATGACCGGTTTTCTTGACTGCCGTCTTCCAGTATATTTCCAGAGATCGAAATCTTGCGGACGTTGTCGCCATTAGCGGTATAGGGGCGATATTGCAGTGAAATCGGAATGTAAGTCTCCGTATCGGAGTCAAATCCCGCGAACAGACCGCCTTGCTGCGGCGGTTGTATCGCAGTTACAACCATGTCAACGTCAGTCAGATCTGGTGCGGTGTAGTTGACTACGTGACCGTCGTCATCCAATTCAACTTCATCAGTAACCACGTTTCCGAAGTACCCTTCCGCCAACTCGAGGGAAAAAGTAGGTCCATGGCTGTATTCAGACCCAAGCATTGGATTGTCAAAGCCCAGATCGTAGGACTGCGGAATGTATACCGTCTTATCGGAGTAAGAAGCTTCTTCTGCCGAGCACTGTATAGCGCTATCTTCATTCTTCAACAACACAACTGAATTAAGTTGAGCCTCATACCCTGCGTCGATCTTGTCCTGGCTGCCAACAACTTCCTTGGAGGCGTCCAAGTCAACAAACGGGTTCTCGTATGCGCCGCTGTTGAAAATCATACGGACGATACGTTCACCTGACTCCCGGAATCGAGTCTCAGCGTTAATATCGTTCTTGCCCGTCTCAAAATCGGCTTCCCACGTATCAAAAGCCTCATGTAACGGAGCAAGGTCGTTGTTACCGCCGTACATATCAACGTCAGCCTGCAATATTGCGTAGTGGCGATCTTCGACGGTCGCAGTTTCCAATCCCCATGGGCCTCCGAACTCTTCGATGTCATGGGTCACGCGCCAGTCAGTCATGATTACACCCTCGTAACCGGCGTCGCGCAAGAGCGCTACCTTCTCTTTGTCATAGGCAGTTGCGACTTTGTCGCCAAAAGCCGCCGACCCGTCAGCGGCGATGCCGATTGAGTAAGAGAGCATTACGGCGCCCGAGTCGAGAACCGACATGAATGCCTCATATGATCCCTCTTCGTTCCCGCCTGGGTAGACCGCATATTTGCCAATGTCACTATGTGATTCGCGGCCGCCTTCACCGGATCCGTCTCCCGGGAAGTGCTTCGTAGTGGTCGCGACTGAGGTGTCGCCCCACCCGATGTTTTCACCATCTTCGGACACCGTGCTTTGGAAGCCATCAACATAGGCGGCAGCTAGTTCACCGGCCAGTTCAGGATCCTCCCCAAAGGTTCCGTTATTTCTCGACCAGCGCGGATCCGTGGCCAAGTCAATCTGCGGGCTGAGAGCCATATTGATTCCCAAGGCTCGATATTCCTCTGACGCAAGTTGACCGAACTCCCGCACGGTTTCCGCGTCAAACGTCGCTGCAAGTCCTAGTGAATTCGGCCACACTGAGATGTCAGTGACAGCGGATTCAACATATCCGCCCGCTGCATCTGAACGAGGGTCCGAACTGAAGTTGACCGGCAAATAGGGTTCATCGCCCGTCGCGAGCGTTTCAACGAACGCTTGCATTTCGTTGACCCAGGAAACGTTGGGTTCAACCTCGTTGTTTCCAGCATTCAGGACATTGCGCAATCGCTGCTCAGACAAATACTCCTTCTGGGCATCTGTGAGTCCATCGCCTGGAGAATTTTCATGGGAACTGAACAGCATCAGACCTTTAATCTGGTCTATGGAGAGTTCTCTGACGAGGCTCTCAGCGCGCTCGTCAGCAGGCAGACGCCAGTCTTCCCAAACATCAAGCGTGCCGTTGCTATTCGTATCCTTGAACGCGTAAGTGACGCCATCGGCTTCTTCCTCAATGAGTTTGAAGCCCGAATCCTTAGCAAAGGAGAGCGTTTTGCCGTCCTTAGGGTTTTCTACAATCGTGAACTCGGTTGTGCCATCACTGATATCACGCGTGGTGTAGCTGGTGCTATCGGACGGTTTATCACCGTTAGCACCATTATCTTGTGATCCACTCGAGCAGGCGGCCAGCGTTAACGCTAGAACACCAGTGAGTGCAATCCCACCCTTTACAGGTGATTTCCTCATTGATATCCCCTTTATCTCCTCCGACTGGACCGAAACGACCGCCGAAGAGTGCAGAAGGTTGTTTATTTTGGTGGATACGCACTAGGAAATAAAACCGCTATAAGAGAGAGTTTCCGTGTGGCGACCAAGCCGCCGGTACATCTCTTATGTGTTCCACTTTCTACTGCGTTAAACCCACGCTATGAGGAGTTTTGGCCCCCTTGGTGCGCCCGGGCACGATCTGCCCTTTTTGGCGCATAACCTGCACAAAGTGACCGAAATGTTACTTTATTTTCGCACCAAAAAGCGGGGCGATCTTATTGGTGAACATGGACAGGGCCGAACCAATCGCCATGTGCATGTCCAGGTACTGGTAGGTGCCCAGGCGCCCACCAAAGAACACACCCTCTTCAGCAGCTGCGAGTTGACGATATTCGCTCAACATGGCGCGGTCGGCAGGCGTGTTGATCGGGTAGTAGGGCTCGTCGCCCTTTTCCGCGATGCGCGAGTACTCACGCATGATGACGGTCTTGTCTTTGGGGTATTCGGTGCGCTCGGGGTGAAAGTGCCGAAACTCGTGGATGCGCGTATACGGCACGTCGAGGTCGGCGTAATTCATGACGCTCGTTCCCTGGAAGTCGCCAACGTTGCGCACTTCGCGCTCAAAGTCGAGTGTGCGCCAACCCAGTTCGCCGCGCGAATAATCGAAATACCGGTCCAGCGGCCCGGTGTAAACAACCGGAACGCTCCCCCGCACCCGGTCTTTCGATAGCGCTTGTTTAGCGTCGAAAAAATCAGTTTCCAACTGCACGTCGATCAGCGGATGGTCCGCCATGCGCTCGAGCCAGGCAGCATAGCCCTCTACCGGTAGCCCCTCGAAGCGGTCGCTGAAGTAACGATTGTTGTAGTTATAGCGCACGGGAAGGCGCGAAATTACCTCTGCTGGCAGCTCCGTCGTTGGCGTCTGCCACTGCTTTGCGGTGTAGTCGCGGATGAACGCCTCATAAAGGGGTCGGCCGATCAGCGAGATCCCGCGTTCTTCGAGGTTTTGTGCCGCATCGCGGTCGAACTCCGCCGCTTGTTCGGCGATAAGCTTCCGCGCCTCATCGGGACTGTGAGCACTGCGGAAAAATTGATTTATCGTGCCCAAGTTGATGGGAAGCGGGTAGACCTCGCCGCGGTAATTTGAGTACACACGGTGCTGATAGTTCGTGAAGCTTGTGAACTGATTTACGTAATTCCAGATCGCCTCATTTGAGGTGTGGAAAAGATGCGCGCCGTATTTGTGCACCTCGATGCCGGTTTCCGCATCCCATTCGGAATATGCGTTGCCGCCCAAATGGTCGCGCCGTTCAATTACGGTAACGCGCTTATTTAGTTGGCTAGCAACGCGTTCGGCGATTGTTAAACCGAAGAACCCGGAACCGACAACGAGTAAATCCATTCCAATTTTCCTCATATTACGAAGCAAGGCCTGGCCGGAGAAGTGCGCTCCAGCCAGGCCTTGCTACTTAACTGTTGTTATGCAGTCTTCTTGTGCTTCTGCACGCGGCGTACCACGAACACGCCACCCGCCACGATCAGCAGACCCAGCACGATGCTGGCACCGATCTGGATGTAGCGCCAAGTCGGCGGGGTGTAGTCAACCGTTGCGCCCGGAGCAAATCCGTTCATCGCGTTGGAGTTCGCAACCGTGTACAGGATGTTGTGCGTGGCCTGACGCATGTTCTGCTGGGCGTAAGCCGACTTCGTGTCATCGAAGGACTTCGACGGAGCGAAGGTCAGTGTCAGGTCGGTTCCCGCAGCGATCGACTGGTTCGGGTTCATGTAGCGGTAGAGGTTGAAGTCCGAGATTACGAAACCTTCGAAGCCCCACTCGCCACGCAGCACCGTGTCCATCAGCGGAACTGAGCCACCGGCCCAGGTTGCACCGATGCGGTTGAACGAGCTCATGACCGCGGTGGCACCAACGGTGGTTTCCTCAATCGTTCCCGAGTCATCGGCAATGTAGGGAACCGGCATTTCGATTTCCTTCACGGCCATCTCGAATGGCTTGAGGTAGATCTCCCGGATCGCCTGCTCATTGGCCCAGGTCGCAATACCGTTGTTGACGCGGTTGGTTTCCTGGTCATTCAGAGCGTAGTGCTTGATCGTGGTGTACAGACCCTTTTGTGCTGCACCGTTCGATGCTGCGGTGGTCATTACCCCTGACAGGTAGGCATCTTCGGAGTAGTACTCGAAGTTACGACCCGCAAAGGGCGAGCGGTGCAGGTTCAACGCGGGTGCGTACCAGCCGCTTACTCCCTTGTGGATCGCTTCGTTTCCGAGCATCTCACCCATCGCGTATGCCATGTCCTCATTCCAGGTCTGCGCGAGCAGTGCCTCGGAGGGGTAAGCAACGCCGTTGATCGAAGCGTTGATGAACGAGGAGAAGCCGGCCGGGCCGTCGAGGTCCGTGGTCTTGGGCTTCGCAATCGAAACGATCGCCTCGGTGGTGTATGCACCATTGAGGAGCATTTCTTCCATCTCATCGATGGTCAGTGAATCGAGCAGCTCATCCCACAACTCGTCGTCATAGGGCAGTCCACGCAGGTTTACCAGCGTCAGGTCGGTGTCAGCGCCAGTCTTCGGCGCTTCAACGTCTGCGGCTTCAGCGGCCTTTTCCGCGTCATAGGGGGCGAAGCCCTCCTTGATCGCGTCATTAGCCTGCAGCAAATCTTCGCTCGGAGCGGTCGGGAAGGTGCCGGCAAAGTCGGCGCGTGACATGTTCAGGATCTTGCCCTCTTCGGGAGCGTCGCTGAACATTTCCGAAACGTCGTCGAACTGGTTGGTGACCTCAGTTTCGTCACTGGAGCGCTTGTTATCGCCCGAGTAGACCACGTCCGAGTCAACGGTGTAGACCAAGGGATCGACGCCGTCCGCAATCGTGTGCGAATCGGTACGCAAGCTCAGGGTGTAATCGCCAGCTTCCAGCACGTATGCGCGGTTATCGCGGTAGTCGTAGGAAGCCATATCTTCGACATCGAGCGTGATAGAAACGGTGTCCGAAGCGCCCGGCTCAATTACGTCAGTCTTGGCAAAACCACCGAGCACGACTTCGGCCTTTTCAATTCCACCGCGCGTGTAGGGGGCGGTGTAGTACAGCTCGACGACGTCCTTGCCCGGAGCGTCACCAGTGTTAGTGACTTCAACGTCAACAGTGATGGAACCGTCAACTTCGCCCATGTCGGAGTTGACTACCTTCCAGTCAAAGTCGGTGAAGGACAGTCCGTAACCGAAGGGGTAAACAACGGCCTCGTCGTAGTCGATGAAACCCTCAGCGGCGGCGGTTTCGTAGTAGCGGTAGCCGATGTAGATGCCCTCTTGGTAGTTAACGAAGGGGGCCTGATCAGTGACCGTGGCGTTGGAAGAAACTGATTCCAGCGCGGAGGAGGGGTAGGAAACCTCGAGGTTTTCGTAAATGAACTCACCGAAGTTCACGAACGTCGGGTCGGCGGTGAAGTCCGCGGCCCACAGGTCGGCGGTGCGGCCCGAGGGATTAATTTCGCCGGACAGGATCTCACCAACGGCGTTGAAGCCGGTTGCTCCAGGCGAACCGATCAGCAGCACTGAGTCAATGTCGGGGTTGTCCTGGATTGGGCCCATTTCCATGGAGGTGGAAGCGTTGATCAAAACAACGACGTTGTCGAAGTTGTCAGTTGCGAGCTTCAGCAGATCCTTCTCATCCTTGTTCAGTTCAAGCTGGTGCTGGCCGGGCTCGTAGTTGTCGTCCCAACCCTCCATGTCTTGGGTCAGGTCGCCGCCTTCACCACCGGGGCGCCCGATGTAAACCAGAGCCGCATCGCTGTAATCAGCAAACGAGGACTTCACCGAGTCGTACCCGGAGACGGGCATTTCACCGATGTTGTAGGTCGAGTCATCGGGTAGGTCCATCTCAATGAAGCCGCGGGCATTTTCGCCCGCAAACTCTGAGAGCGTTTCAAATACCGCGTCGTTGACTTCGAAGCCCGCGTTCTCAAGGCCCTCACGGGCGTTGACGGCGGTCGACGTATCAACGGATCCAGAACCGGAGCCGCCGTAAACCGGGTCAGCAGCGGTGCGGCCCAGCATCGTGACCTTCGCACCCGAAGCGAGCGGAAGCGCCTCGTTTTCGTGCTTCGCCAAAACGATGCCCTCACCGGCGATCTCGCTCACCAGGTCGCGCGCGGCGGCGTCAACGTCTTCGACTGAGTCGTAGTCGGACTTGTAGTACTCCGTGTCCCAATTTTCAGCTTCGGGAGCGTTAATAACTTCGTACGTTCCGGACCCAAACTGCGATGACACCCACTTCGAACCGATGTTGAGGGCAATGTTCAAAACCAGCAACAACACCGTGAAGAACACGAGTATGGGGAGCCAAATGAGCAAAAACTTTTTATTGGACATGGCCGCTTTCGGCTCACGTTCCTTGACGGTATCCGCACTCAAGGCGAGCACTCCTTAAAACCTTTGGGTCCCCGGGCGGAGACCAGTTCACCTACCGAGTCGGTAGCGTGGCCGTGTTGACTTCCTCGCCAACGTTTTCGTCCTCTACCGGTTTTTGCCAGCCTAAGTTGTGGCACTCCCGCCGACTGGGACCGGTTTCACGATCAGTCGAAAAGCACGCACAGCCTGTAGCGATTCGCCCTGATACTCACTCTTTGACTAATCAAGCCGGTAGACTCCGGACCATGTCTTCGATAACCCGTACCGTCATTCTTGGAGCCGTTTATCAATTCCAGCCGGTGCATGGTTATTTCTTGCGGCGCGAGCTGGCCACTTGGCACGTTGACGCCTGGGCGAATATTCAGCCCGGCACAATATATAACGGCCTGCGCAGCCTAGAAAAAGACGGCTACATCGTCGTGGCCAGTCAAGAATCAGAAGGTAACCGCCCCGCTCGCACCACATACCGCATTTCCCCCGAGGGTGAAGTCGAACTACTGCGGATGGTGCGCGACGCCCTGTGGAATGTTGAAGCATTCGACACCAAAACCGCGATGCTCGTGACATCGTTCAACTTCGTCTTGCGCCGGCAGGAAATGATCGCCGGCCTCGAACACCGGATCTCCAAAATCGATGCACTGATTCTCGAGAACAACTTCCACATCGAAGACACCGAGAACTCCCCCACGACGCCCAAATACGTGCGCGAAATATTCGAATTATCGTCCGCCCGGTTGCGCGCCGAGCAAGAATGGGCGCGCAACCTGGTCGAGAAAATTAAGGACGGCGCCTATCACTTCCGCGGTGAAGACGCCCCCACCGGGACTTCTGTCGGCGAAGACAGCTGATGCACGGCTTGCGTTGTTAAATGCTCGGTTTGGGCCCCGCGATGCTGAGCAACAATCGCTCCCGCCGCTGCGCCATCCAAAACAGCTTGCGTAATGGAGTCCCCGCGGGCGAGTGCGGCGGCGAACCCGCCGCAAAAAGCGTCCCCCGCCCCAGTAGTGTCCACAGCCTCAATCTCAAAGGCCGCAACATACTGCGGGACTTCGCCGCGTACATGAACGCGCGCCCCCTCGGCGCCCAGCGTTTCAATAACCGTGACCTGTTCTTTGAGCGACTCCACCCCGCCCAGCGCTTGTGCCTCGGTTTCGTTAACGATCAAAATATCGAGGTGGGGCAATATTTCCCACACGCAGTTGTGCACCGGGGCGGCATTCAAAATGGTGACCGCACCAACCGCCTTGGCGCGCTTTAAGCCGGCGATAACTACCGCCGGGTCAACCTCAAGCTGAGCCAAAACGACTCGTGCGCCCCGCACAGCGGCCTCGGCGTCGTCCTTACTTATTTTCGTGTTTGCACCTGGGGCGACGATGATGCTGTTCTCCCCATCGGCCATCGACAGGACATAAGCCATCCCCGTTTGTTCGGAAACGTGCTGCACGAAGTCCGTGTTGATGCCCTCACTTTCGAGCACCTCACTCAAAATTCGGCCCTCATCGTCGGGGCCGATGGCGGCGCACATTCGCACTTGAGCGCCACAGCGTGACGCAGCGACGGCTTGATTTAGACCTTTGCCACCCGGATAGAGACCGAGTTGTGCACCGAGAATGGTCTCGCCCAGCTGGGGAAGCCGGGCGAGACCCACAAATCGGTCCACGTTGACGCTACCGATAACGCAGACTGTTCCACTCATCGTGTTTACTCAACATCTCCCATACGTGCGCGAGCGCCCGGGTGGTTTGCAGGTAAACCGGGATCATTTGCTCCGGTCAAACGTTCCCGCAACGTGTCACCGGTGCTGTCCGCCACGACGCCACGTTCCCGCAGAATCGGAAGCACGCGTTCCACAAAGTCGATCGTTGAACCGGGCTGAATAACTGGGGAGATCAGGAATCCGTCCAGATCTGCGCCTTCAGCCATTTCCACTACGTGGTCCGCGACCTCTTCAGGGCTACCAACAAACGCTTTCGATCCCACACCGTGCTCATGCCAGTCTTTCAGAACATCGCCCACCGTCATGCCCTCAAAACGCGAAACCTGAGACTGGGACAGTTCAGTGTGCAGATCGGTCATGGGTGTATCGGGTTCATAGGCCGAAAGGTCGAGGCCGGTGAACCAGGCGTAGGAAGCAACCGTTACCTCGGGGGTCTGGGAATCCAGGACCTCTTGGTACTTCGCTTGGGCTTCTTCTTTGGTATCGGCGATAACACAGCGGAATTCGGCCATGATCTTGACCGAATCGGCGCTGCGTCCCGATTGCACGGCTTGCTCACGAATCGCTTCGGAGGTCTTGCGCAGCTTTTCAACCGGTGCGCCACCAACGAACATGCATTCCCCATGCTTGCCGCCAAAGGCACGGCCTGCCGGCGACATGCCGGCCTGGAAGAGCACGGGCGTTCCCTGCGGCGAATAAGAGGTATTGCCGAAGCCCTCGGATTTAAAGTACGGGCCCTCATGGGAGATGCGGTGGATCTTGGTCGGATCGGCGAAATCACCGTTCTTATCAAGCGTCAACGCGCCCTTTTCCCACGCGCGCTCGAACAGCTTGTACACGAGGTTCATGAAGTCATCGGCCATTTTGTAGCGGTCATCATGACCAACCATCGGCACGCCGAAGGCCTTCACGGCGGTCTCGGCCGTGCCCGTGGTCACAATGTTCCAGCCAATACGGCCCTTGGAGAGGTGGTCGAGGGTTTGCATGCGACGCGCGAAGGCATAGGGCTGTTCCAAGAGCGTCGAGCCGGTCATCACGAGGCCCAGATTTTCAGTGCGCGCCAAAATTGCTGAGGCCACGATGAACGGATCCAAACGCGGCAGGTCCAGGCCCTCGGTCGAGGCGATATCGGGCCGCTCACCGTTCACGTCAGCCCACCCCCAGGCGTCTGCCAAGAACAAGAAGTCCAGGCCGCCTTGCTCGCAAATCTCGGCGAGCTTAGTCCAGTACTCGATCGTGTTGTACTGGTCGCGCTCATTTTCGGGGTGGCGCCACGTCACGCGGCCCGAATCGTTGGCCTGAGCGTTTTCAAATAGTCCAAAACGGAGCTTCTTCATGCGGGTTCCTTTTCACAAAAAATGGTTCAGTACTTTTTGGGTACGCCGACCCAGCGCCCGGGTGGGGCGCAGATAGAAGGTGAGCGGCGGCGTCCCTAATTAGAATTAGGCGGGATTAACTTCCTTATCGCTCCACCACAAGACGCGCTTGCGCACGATCGCCAAAACGGCGATGAGCAAAATGCCCAGCAGCGCCAACAGGATGATCGAGGCCCACGTGACCGCCAGGTTGGCTTGTGCCGCGGCGACCGTGATGAGTGAACCAAGTCCGGCCTGTTCACCTGCTGCCACAAATTCAGCAACCGCTGCGCCCACTACGGCCAGGGGCAAACTGATGCGCAAACCGGCGAAAACGTAGGGCATGGATCCGGGAAAGCGCAGGTAGCGGAAGATCTCCCACCGGCTGGCGTTGAGTGTCTTCATAACATCGAGCGCCCGTTGATCGACCCCGCGCAAACCTGCAAGCGAGTTCACGAGCATCGAGAAGAAAACCATGATCGCGGTCACGATGTACTTCGGGATCATCGAGAACCCGAATGCCACCACGAGCGCTGGGGCGATCGCGACCACCGGCGTGACCATGACAACCACGACCAGGGGCATCACGGCGCGCTCCACAATATTGAACTCGCACATGATCACGGCCAAGATGAATCCGCCCAAGATGCCCGCGCCGGCGCCGACCGCGACTTCTTGCAGCGTCACCAGAAAGTTGGAAAAGTACATCTCCGGCTTGGAGGCGAGCGACCCTAAGACTGCCGGGAGCCGCGGCAACAGATAGGGATTCCAGGCAGCAATAATTTCCCATAGCCCGGTAACTATTAAGAAAGCAACGGCAGGGGGCGCCCAGTTACGTGGAAGTAGCCACCTCGGAACCGGTCGTTTCTTTTTCGTCTTCACATTTATCTCCCCGACGGTGGCGGTTTGAACAGTGCTAGACATAAATGCCCTCCATCACCTTGCGCAGGCCCTCGCGGACATAGCCCTCTAAATCACGGAACTCATCCGAGGCGTAGGTCTCTTGTGCCCGCGGACGCGGCAGGTCAACATCAATGACTTCTTCGATACGGCCCGGGTTCGCGGACATCAAAACGATGCGATCGGAAAGCACCAGCGCCTCCGGAACCGAGTGGGTGACGAACATGACCGACTTGCGGTTCGACTGCCAAAAGTCGAGCAAACCCAGACGCTGTGCATCCCGGTTCATTTCGTCCAGCGCTGAGAACGGCTCGTCCATTAAGAGCAGGGTCGGGTCGAAAGCAAACGCGCGGGCAATACCCACTCGCTGCTGCATCCCGCCCGATAGCTGCCCGGGATATTTATCGAGTGCGTGGCCGAGACCGAAGGAGCGCAATAGCGTATCGGGATCGCGCAGTGACCGGTCTTTATTTGCTTTGCGGTTGATCCGCACGGGCATTTGCACGTTTTCGCGCACGGTGCGCCACGGCAGCAGCGCCGGCTGCTGGGGAACGAGCCCGATCAATTTATCGGCGGTGGCGGCTTTCACGGGCTCGCCACCGATCTTGACCTCGCCCTCATTGGCGTCGAGGAGTCCGGCCACGATGCTCAAGAGCGTGGACTTACCGCACCCGCTGGGCCCGATAACCGAGACGAACTCGCCCGCTTCGATGCGCAGGTCGATGTTGTCAAGAACAGTTACCTCGTTCCCGGGGCGACCAAAACGCTTGGTCACCCCGGAAACTTCAACTCCTGCAACTGAGGAATCGAAAGTCATTTACTACTCACCTGGCCAGATCAGCTTGCCGTTATCGTCGTAGAGGTCGGCCACCAGATCGGCATCGATCATGTCTGCGACCGGAAGGATTTCGTCCACGTTTCCAAATTCCTTCACAATCTCGGCTTCCTGCTCCCAGGCTTCGACCGAGATGATTCCGGGGGCACCGGTTTCGTTATCGCGCACCCACTGGGATTCGACCTTCCAGGTGCGTTCCTGCTGTTCGAGCGGGAATGCCTCACCCTGGTTTGCTTCTTCGGCCAGGTCGGTTACGCGCTGCACGCAGTCAGCTTCGTCTTCGAGGCAGTGATCGAGAGCCTTGAGGGTGGCGCGCATGAAGTCGGCAACCACCTCCCGGTTTTCGGCCAGGAACTTGGAGTTGACCTCCATGACGTTGTATGTGCCGCCCAAATCGAAATCATCGGGGCGGAAGTCACCAAAGGGCAGATCCGCGGCCTTGAGGGATTCCACCTGGTTCGAGGCGTAGCCAACAATCGCGTCCACTTGGCCGCGAGTAACGACCGTCGGGTCATAGTTCGTCATTTTCACGAGTTCGACCTTGGACTCATCAACGCCCGCGGCGTCCAGCATCGCGAGGGCGACCGGAGTGATGTTGATGAAGTAACCCAGCGTGCCACCCTCGAGGTCTTTGAGGCTCTTAATGTCTTCGTGGGTGAAGACCGAGAACGGCGAAGTCGTGCCGTAGGTGGCGATCGCGGTGAGGTTCTTGCTGTTGCTCGCGGCCATAATCACGTCGGCTGCGGATCCCAGCTCGGTGAATTCTGCCTGGCCCGACGACACTAGCTGTTGTCCATCAGCGCCAGCAGCATTGATTTCGACATCGAGACACAGGTCGTCAAAATAGCCGAGCTCCTTGGCAATAAACACGTCCATCTGCCCCGCACTTGCGGAGAATCCGTAGCCGGAAATGTAGGTGATGGTGCCCGCTGCGGCGTTACGCTCGCACGCTTCGGCATCAATAATCGCGTCGGGATACTTCTCGGCCCCGCCTTCGGAATCCGAAGATCCGCACGCGCTGAGCACCAGTCCGGCGGCCAAAACTGTGGCGAGTCCTCCACTGCGCCGAAGCGCCCGAACGTTCAAAAAATTCATCTAGACCAGCTTGCCTTTCATCATTGAAGGGTGATCGGGGCGAACTTAATCAATTTTGACTACCCTGTCAAGGGACCGAAGTCCCAACTTGGGCTCGGCGCGCCGCCAGCGCTAAGAGTGCCAGCACAAGATCGAAAAGCAAAATTTGAGGCCGGCGCGGCGATGGGAGCGACCTGTTCGATTGGGTGCACTTTGCGGCAAGAAGCGCGGTAAGCCAGCGAAATACGGCGCCCGTGGAGTGGCACAGAAGCGGCGCCGAGACGATGCGATGCAGCCGCTAATGTCGGCTCGCCACCCGACCTCAGTTGAATTTGATCAACGACTGACTTACGTTGTTCATTCGCGAGCCCCCTGATATATTCTCGTCCGACCTAGACAAATTTGACTAATCAGTTCGATAGGAGGATCAGTGTCGATCCCGCAAGGCACCACCGATGAATCGGTGACAAAGACTCTTCGACGCGCATTTGCATCGTTCCCCACCGGCGTGGTCGCGGTCTGTTGCATCGATAGCAACGGCGAGCCCGTGGGCATGGCCGTCAATTCATTTACCTCAATCTCGCTCGAGCCGCCCCTGGTGGCCATTTCCGTGGCGCGCACCTCACGAACCTGGCCGAAATTGACCCAAGCGGCCACGCTCGGGCTGAGCGTGTTGGGCAGCGAACAGGAACAGGCCAGCCGCAGTCTTTCAGCTCGCACCGGGGACCGCTTTGCGGAAATTTCGTGGCAACACACTGATGCGGGTGCCGTTCAT
>Ga0209487_1001166_pt1 | contig 22610 bp, 22 predicted proteins | sample Poulit2012_FD_187524 | JGI IMG/M metagenome (GOLD analysis project Ga0209487, IMG submission 187524) | Agricultural soil microbial communities from Georgia to study Nitrogen management - Poultry litter 2012 (SPAdes) (version 2) | ecosystem: Environmental > Terrestrial > Soil > Agricultural land...
CCCGCTATGGTTGCCCCCTGTAGGTCAGTTAATTTGTCTAGGGCAAGCGCGAGCAAGCCACGTACAAACAAAATCTCATCACGCTGCAAATAGGTGTTAAAACCCGCGCATCGATAAGGCACATGTGCCTCGAGTAGAGCGTTTTCAATGACTACTGATTGGTGTAGGCCACGCAATATCACCGCGCATTGATCGAGGTTGCGCCCCCGTTGTTGGGTAAACTGCGCCAGCGCCTTTAATAGTGCCTGTGGCTGCTCGTGCTCAGCATAGGTATGCACAGCAATTTGGCTATCGTAGGCCAAACCCGAGTCGAGATCTTTTTGTTTAAACGCCCCGGCACTTAGGGCCAGCCAGGGCCCATAGCGAAAGCTTCGACTAAGCTGAAATCGGCTGACGGTGGGGAAATGTTGCTCGAAATGCTCGTGCAAATAGCGTTTATCGGCCCCCATATGCGGGTAGATGACCTGATCGCTATCGCCTGCTGCCACCAAATAGGCCTCGGGTGCCTGCAACAAGGCCTGCAAAATACAAAAGGCTGTGGCGTTCATATCGTGTAGTTCATCGACGACGATGAGCCGATATTGCGGCAGGCTTGCGGCGAGCTCGGGCTGGTGTATGAGGCTACAGGCCAAGTCATAACTGGCGTCGTAGCGCCCCCGAAAAAGCGGTTCAGAAAAGGCACTCACCCGCAAACGTTCGTAGGCCAAGGTCCACAGATACTCGCTTAAGGGGGCACCGTATAAATCAGCCCGCTCGGCATGGCTGAGGTCGGGGTTTTCTTGTTGTAGCGCTAGGCTTTGCTTGAGGCGCAGCTGCGTTTGATAAAACTGGCTGATGGCTGCTGCGTGGCTGCGTATTTCTAAATAAGGGTATTGCTGGGCATAGCGCTGACTACAGGCCTCAAGCGCCTGCATAATGGGCGCGTGCAAATCAGCCAAACTAGGGTAGTAGGGCAATTGCTCGCCCTCCCATTCACGCCATTGTTGTCGGGCAAAGTCATCTACTGTGCGTACAGTGATGCGACGCACCCTGTTGGGGTCAAGCCCCAAGGCCAGCATGCGCTGGGTAAAAACTGTGGCTGCCTCACTGGTAAAAACCCAAACTAAAATTTGCTCGGGCCGCAACCCTCGGCGCAAGGCCTCGCCCACCCGCAATGCCAAGGTGGTGGTTTTGGCAGCACCCGCAGCAGCCTCGATGAGGCTGATGCGCTGCTGTGATAACTGTATAAGACGTTGTTCGTGGGTGGGCGTGATGCCTTGTGGAATAAAACGCGGGCGATGCCTAGAAATAAAAACCTCCTAAAGTGATACCAATGGGCTTGCTGCTAGGCTCGACGGGCTGCCAAACAAGCCAAAGCCAATATCACTCAACCTTGACTACATCGTCGGCACTGTTACCTAGCTTTTCGCTCACGGCCTGTAGTTTGGCCTCGAGCTTGTCGGCGGGCATCCAGCCATTGACGCGCGAGCCATCAGCAAAAAACACAGCGGGGGTACCCTGCACCCCGAGCCCCATACCAAATTTGAGCAAATCATCGATGGGGGTCTCGCAGCTGACCTCGGCCGGAGCCTGCTCTTTGGTCATCCAATCAGACCACGCTTGGGCGGGGTCATCAGCACACCAGACTTGCTCGGCTAGGGTGCGCGAAGCGGGGGTCAAAATAGGGAACAACAGGGTATAAATTGTAAGGTCATCTAGCTCGGCAAAGGTCTCGTGCAGACGTTTGCAATAAATACAATTGGGATCCTCAAAGACCACAATCTCGCGGCTGCCATCGCCTTTGACCTGCTTGATGGCCTGCCCGAGGGGCAACTCGGCAAAATCTACCCTATTGAGCTCTTCTACACGTTGTGCGGTCAGATCAGTTAGGGTAGCCACATCGACCAATGCGCCTTGTAAAACAAAGTCTAAACCCGCATTGGTGTACAGCAACTCGGTGCCCAGACGCACCTCGTAGAGCTCGGCAAAAGGTGTGGGGCGTACCTCATCGACCTCGATGCCATTAAAGGTTTGCTCAAACTCATTTTTAATATGCTCGAGCACTGCACTTGGCGCCGATGCGGTTGTTGTCGCAGCTTGATCTTGCTCGGTAACCGCACCATCTTGTTGTACTGCTGTGCTGTCTGTTTGCTCAACAGCCGTGCTGTTTGCCTGCTCAAGGGTGGCGTTGTCTGTCTGCTCTGTCGCCATTGTGACGGCGGGCGCGACCAACGCGATGCCTAAAGCCAAAGCAACCTGAGATACCATTGCACGTAAGTTAAATTTCATAGAAAAAAAGACCGTGCTTGATTGATGCGCGGTCAACTCCTGTTTGTGTGAGACGAATAACGACTGGGTCGACCGGCCGCCTCTTGGATAAGAAAGCGTTTGGCCCAAGGTAGCTGATTAAGTACCTGCATGCCGAGGTTGCGGGCCAACATAGCCGGCAACCACGGTAGACCAAACAGCTGATGCAAGCCATGGGTCACCCAGCGCATAGCAAATATGGGCTCGGCCCGACGGCGGCGGTAACGGTCGAGCACCGTCAATGAACCCAACCCCTGATATGCTGGTTTGGTTGTTAAAACACGGATAAGTTCCTGACTGTCGCCAAAGCCTAGGTTGAGGCCCTGCCCAGCCAAAGGGTGCACGCGATGCGCCGCATCGCCAACTAATGCCACCCCGGGGGCAACCATGGCCGAGCGCTCAAAGGTAAGCGGGAAGGCATACAACGGGCTGCGCACAGTCAGACGCCCAAGACAGCCCTCGCTAATAGCTTGTAAATGCTGTTCGAGCTGCTGCGCGCGCTCATCATCAGGCCGGGCCATCAGCTCATCAGCAAAATCTTGTTTAACCGACCACACCATAGATACCTGTGGGCCTTGACTGGTATCGGGCAAGGGCAATAGGGCCAAAATACTATCGCCTGTAAACCATTGGCGGGCAATTTGTTGGTGGGCCAACTCAGCATTAAGGTGGGTGACAATGCCACTATCGCCGTAGGCATAAAAATCATGGGCAATCTGGGCCTGCTCGCGCACCTTTGAGCGGGCGCCATCAGCCCCCACGACCAAATCAGCTGGGTAAAAACGCCCCGAGGCCCCGATGACCCCAGTACGCCCCCCTGACTGCGTTTGAAAGCCCTCGAAAAGATCCTCGTGCCAAACCACCCCAAACACCTGTAGTGCCTGCTTAAGGGCCTGCTCCATCGTGCCCGACTCGACTATCCAGGCCAACTCGGCACGCATAATTTGCCAAGCATCGAGGGTCAGTGCGCCTGAGGCATCACCATACACCTGCATGCTTTGTACGGGGCTAAGGCGCTGAGCGGGCATCAGCCCCCACACACCCAGAGCCTGTAAAAACTGCTGGCTATCAAGTGACAAAGCATATACCCGCGGGTGGTATTGCTCGGCCGCCAATTTTGGCCCACTGGGTTTAGGGGCCAAAATCTCGACTGCAAAACCGTTTTTCTTTAGACCTAGGGCAGTGGCCATGCCGGCCAAACCGCCCCCACAAATTAAAATAGTCTCTTTGCCACCACTCATCGTGCTGAAGGTGTGCCGGCTTGTTTAGGCCACAACACCCATAATTCACCTGATTGTTTCATTCTACCCGCTAAGGCACCGGCCTGCTCGCCACTGCCCCAATAAAAATCCATTCGGGCAGGGCCCTTGATGGCGGCCCCAGTATCTTGGGCAAAAACCAGACGGCGCAACGGCTCGCCCGAATTGGGGTAAGTGCTGCTCATATACACAACACTGCCTAAAGGCACATAATCAGCATCGACGGCTATGGCACGCTCGGCCAACAAGGGGATGCCGTAGGCACCCTTGGGCCCAAGCTTTTGATCACGGATGGGCTCAAGCTTAAAAAACACCATCGCCGCGTTGGCGTTGAGCAGCTCTTGTACCCGCTGCGGGTTGCGCTGTGCCCAAGCTTTGATGTTTTGCATCGAGGCCTGCTCTAAGGGCAACTCGCCCTGATCAGCCAACCATTTGCCAATAGAGGTATAGGGGTGACCATTATGATCGGCATAGGCCAGCCGTACGGCTTGGCCATTTTCAAAACGTGCTTGCCCTGAGCCCTGTATTTGCAGGAAAAAAGCCTCGACTGGGTCTTGGGCCCAAACCAACGCCTCGGGCTGACGCTCAGGCTGTGCGGCAATCTGGGCACGTGTGTCATAAGGCACAACACGATTACCCTCTAGTTTGCCGCGAATGCGCTTGCCCGCCAGCTCGGGATATAGGCCCCCTAAATCGATGGTGAGCAAATCATCAGGCACCGCATATAAGGGCCACTGATAATTAGGCTGACGCGTGGGCGCGGCGGCGATCACCGGCTCGTAATAGCCTGTAACTGTGTTGCGGGCTATTTGACCCTGCTCATCAAGCAAACGCCAAGGCTGCAGTTGCTGCTCAAAAAAATCACGTAGCTGCTGCGCACTTGAGCCCTCGCCGAGCCCACTTTGCTGAGCGGCGGCACATACAGGCTGCCATGCCTGGGGCGTGGCACGTGCGGGATTAGTTAGCTGCCCACTGATGGGGCGCATCAACCCCTTGCAGTTATTAATTAAACCCAGCCAAACCGACTGCATATCTTCATCAGCCCAGCCTGGCAAGGCGCCCCAACCAACTGCCTGAAAACGCCCTTTTAAAGATCGTGGCGGAGTTTGGGCCATATTGGCCAAGGGCGGCACCCTGAGCGGTTCGCTAGCAATATCGGGCACCTCAGGTGCTTTTTTGTGCTCGGGCTCGTGGCTGGCACATGCCGCTAACACCGCAACCATGCCCAAAGCAATAAAATTTCTTAAACGCATCATCACACGTATCAATACCTTAGTTGACATCCTCCCTCCACCTATCTGGCCTGTGGCTCGTTTAGGAAAGGGGTTTTTGCAATTATTTAATAAACCAAAAGGACTCAAAACCCAGCCCGTACCTAGTTAAAATAGCTACACGCTTTTAATCAGCGCTTGATAAGCTACTAGCACGCTAAAACTTGGTGCGCACTTATCAAGCAATATACGCGGCAGGGGCAAAAAAGACGCTGACAATTAGTGCAATGTACGCGGCATAGACAAAACAAACCGCTCAATAGGCAAATCAAAGGGTATGCCCTGCTCGTCAACACAATAATACGTGCCCTCCATCGTGCCCACTGGCGTGGTCAAAGGGCAGCCACTGGTGTACTCAAAGCCCTGACCGGGTGGAATCAAAGGCTGCTGCCCTACCACCCCTAGACCCCGCACCTCTTCGACCTTGCCTGCCCCATCGGTGATCACCCAATGGCGACTAATGACCTGAATGGCGTGTTTGGTTTTATTTTCTATATTGACCCGATAGGCAAATATATATTGATTTTTTTCTGGATCGGACTGCTCGGCCACGTATTGTGGGGTCACCTTGACAATGACATTTGGTTTTTCCATCGATCACTCCTACTGCTTGATTAAAGTTTACCTGACTACTCGCCGCCCCAAAAGGCGTGGGCTGGGCAGAGCTTATAAGCTAATTGGCTCAACAGCTGTAGTTGCCAAAGAACAAACACCGCAGAGCAGTGCAGCGCGCGGGGTCATAGCGGTGGCCTATTTATATAACAGCCATATAATAATGACATTAATTCTTTTTTTGTTTTTTTAGTGATTAAACCATGTCAAGCTCTCAACCCGCATCGGCCACTTTGCAACCCGCAATCATTGCACCCAGTATTCTGGCTGCTGACTTTACCCGCCTAGGCGACGAAGTACACACTGTACTACAGGCGGGCGCCGATTGGATTCACTTTGATGTGATGGATAACCATTTTGTGCCCAATCTTAGCTTTGGCCCCATGATTTGTGCGGCCCTGCGCCCCCTTACCGAGGCGCCTATAGACGTGCACCTGATGGTCGAGCCAGTCGACCCAATCGTGCAGCCCTTTGCTGATGCAGGTGCTAACCTCATTAGCTTTCACCCCGAGGCCTCGCGCCACCCACACCGTACATTGGGCCTCATCCGTGCAGCAGGCTGCCAAGCAGGGCTGGTACTCAACCCCGGCACCCCCCTGTGCTGGCTTGATCACCTAATTGATCAGGTTGATCTTATTTTACTCATGTCTGTTAATCCTGGCTTTGGTGGGCAGCGCTTTATACCCTCTACCCTTGACAAAATCCGACAAACCCGCCAACGCATTGATGACTGGGTGGCAGCAGGCGGGCAACCCATACGCTTACAGGTTGACGGCGGCATTGGCGTTGATAACATCGCCGCGGTACGCCAAGCAGGTGCCGATGCCTTTGTGGCCGGCTCGGCCATCTTTGGGCAGTCCGACTATGCTCAGGTCATCACCGCGCTGCGCGAGCAGATAGCCCAGGCAGATAAGGTTTAACAATGAATTACCAAGCCATTCTTTTTGATCTTGACGGTACTTTAGTTGACTCCATCCACGATATTGCTGCTGCGGCCAATGCCATGCTTGTCAGCCTTGGCTACCCCCAGCTGCCCCACGAGCAGATATGCAGTTTTGTTGGCCGCGGGGTTGATGCCCTCGTTTGGCAATGCCTATTAATCTCTGTTGACGAAAGCGCGCCCAGCCCCGAGCTCTACCAACAAGGGCGGCAGGCCTTTGCTCAGTACTACCAACAGCAGTTAGAGGCCGGCCAAACCCCAATTTTTGATGGGGTCATAGCTGGCCTAGATAGATTTCGCCAGACGGGCTGCCAATTGGCAGTTGTCACCAACAAGCCCTTGGCCTACACCAAACTCATTTTGCAACAAACCCAACTGGCCGAGTATTTTGCTTTGGTGGTGGGGGGCGATAGTTGCGAGGAAAAAAAGCCCCACCCCCTGCCTTTACTCTATGCCTGCGCCCAGCTTGAAATCGAGCCTGCGCACAGCCTGATGATTGGCGACTCGGTTAATGACAGCCAGGCTGCCCAAGAGGCCGACATCGATGTGTTGCTTGTGCCCTACGGCTATAGCCCAAACCACGATGTCCATAGCCTAGGTGCCCAAGCCGTGGTTGCTGACCTCGTACAGGCCTATGAGTGGGCAAGCAAAGGCTAGGGGGCTTGTCAAATGTTGATTTTTGTTTTACAAATAAAGCGCAGTCTGTGTTTATTGTAGGTTTTGCAGGTAGTGCACAGTTTATATTGCACTAGGCTTACACATAACTGCTATGATTTATCAAAGATTAGTTTAGCTTTTATTGAGTTACGAGCACTATTAGCATGAATTTCACCCAGAACACTCTCGTTGCAGTTTATGGCGCCTATTGGCGCTGGTGGCGTTGTGTTCCGGGTTTGCACTCCCTTATTTAAGCTCGCTCTACGCTTAAACTACGCAATTGCCCGGTACCGTCGACGTTGCCGGGCTTTTTGTTTTCTGCTTGGCCTATGTTGCAACGGTACTATTGGGTAACCCCACTCACTGGGCAACAAACTGATGCCCATTTGTAAAAAGGCTTAGCATGACAGAAATAGAGTTCAACGCCCTCGCGGCCAAAGGCTACAACCGCATACCCATTATTGCGGAAACCTACGCCGATCTGGATACGCCCCTATCAATTTATCTCAAGCTTGCCCACAATGGGCCCGAAGGCGGCCGCTATAGCTGCTTGATGGAATCGGTGCTCGGTGGAGAGCGCTTTGGTCGCTACTCATTTATTGGCTTGCCCGCACACACCTTTATCCGTTCAACAGGTCAAAAAACCGAGGTGGTCCATAATGGCGAGGTCATTGAGACCCACCTAGGTAACCCCTTAGAGTTTATAGAGGCCTACCAAGCCCGCTTTAAGGTTGCGTTGTTGCCCGGCATGCCTCGTTTTGCAGGGGGGCTGGCCGGATATTTTGGCTACGATACCGTGCGTCATATCGAACCTAGCCTAGGTGCCAACAACAAGCCCTTCCCCCCCGGGGCCGACGGTACCCCCGACATCATGCTGTTGCAAATTGATGAGCTAGTCATCATCGACAATCTGGCCGGGCGCACCTACCTTATCGTTTATGCGGACCCCGACCAAGCCGAAAGCTACAGCAAAGCACAGCGTCGCCTACGCCATTTGCGCGAGCGTTTGCGGGCCCCTGTGGTGATTCCCTACGCCTATGCCAGCATGGAAACCACTTCACAGCGTGATTTTGCCAAAGAGGACTACCTCGCCGCTGTACGCAAAGCCAAAGAATACGTCCATGCCGGCGATGTCATGCAGGTACAAATCGGTCAAGTGATACGCAAGCCCTTCCGTGATGCCCCCCTATCGCTGTACCGCGCCCTGCGCTCTTTAAACCCTTCGCCTTATATGTATTTTTGGAACTTTGACTCCTTCCAAGTGGTGGGTTCATCACCAGAAATACTGGTGCGCCAAGAAAGTCACCTCGAAGAAGAGGGCACCAAACGCCGCGCCACCATTCGCCCACTTGCTGGCACCCGCAAACGTGGTACCACCCCAGCCGAAGACGCACGCCTAGCCGAAGAACTGCGTAATGACCCCAAAGAATGTGCCGAGCATCTTATGCTCATCGATTTGGCCCGCAACGACATTGGCCGTATCGCCAAAGCAGGCACCATAAAAGTCAGCGAGGTGATGGAAATAGAGCGCTACTCACATGTGCAGCACCTAGTCTCTAATGTCAGTGCCGAAACAAAGGAAGGCATCACCAATATGGAAGTGCTCAAGGCTAGCTTTCCGGCAGGCACACTCACTGGGGCACCGCGTGTACGCGCAATGGAAATCATCGACGAGCTCGAGCCCGTTAGCCGCGGCATCTATGGCGGTGCAGTCGGGTACCTGAGCTATAGCGGTGATATGGATCTGGCCATTGCCATTCGCACGGGCATTATCCAAAATGGCATGCTCTATGCCCAAGCAGCAGCAGGCATTGTGGCCGACTCTGACCCCGAAACCGAATGGCAGGAAACCGAGGACAAGGCCCGCGCCATCATCCGCGCAGCCGAGCAGGTGCAATACGGCCTTGATGAGCCAATGTAGTCACGACACAACCTTAACAAGCCAATGCAGTCATTATGCTGAACCACTCAACTGTCAACCACAGGCTCTGTACTTTTTTCTTTACCAATCGCTGCATGGGCATCGGCAAATAGCGGGAGCAATTTGTTTTTGAATGCCCAAGCGACGGGTACGATTACAACATTTATGAGCAGTAAAAAGTGGGCGCCCCCACTCCTAAAAGGAATAGATCATGTTATTTATGCTCGATAATTATGACTCTTTTACCTATAACTTGGTGCAGTATTTCCAAGAGCTAGGCCAAGAAGTAGTCATTCGCCGCAACGACCAAACCACCCTCGCAGAAATCGAGGCCCTGCAACCTGATTATTTGTGCATTTCAGCTGGCCCTGGCCGCCCTGAAGATGCGGGCCTGGCCCTCGATTGCATCCGCCACTTTGCGGGCCAGTTGCCCATCTTGGGGGTATGTTTAGGCCACCAAGCCATTGCCGCAGCTTACGGCGGCAAAATCATCCGCGCTCAACAGGCCATGCATGGCAAAGTAGCCCCCATCAACCATCAGCAAAAAGGCATTTTCAAAGGCCTACCCAACCCTTTTAATGCCACCCTCTATCACTCATTAGTTGTGGATAAAAAAGACTTCCCCGATGAGTTAGAAATCATCGCCCAAACGGACAATGGTGAAATAATGGGCCTGCGCCATAAAAAACTTGCCCTAAACGGCGTACAATTCCACCCAGAATCCATTTTTAGTGAATACGGCCACGAACTACTACAAAACTTTCTCGATACTCAGGAGACACAATGAGCCCCAAAATGACCCCTCGCATCGCTTCTATCACCCCTACCGAGGCATTGGTCCGTTGCATCGAGCACCGAGAGATCTTTCATGACGAAATGTTGCACCTCATGCGTATGCTAATGCGTGGGGAAATGAGCCCAGTCATGGCCTCAGCCCTGCTAATGGGTTTGCGGGTCAAAAAAGAAACGGTGGGTGAGATCGCCGCCGCCGCCTCAGTGATGCGCGAATTTTGTTTAGAGGTGCCTATCCCCAACCCTGATCAGCTGCTTGATATGTGTGGCACGGGTGGCGATGCCTCGAATACCTTTAATATTTCAACTGCAAGCATGTTTGTCACCGCTGCGGCGGGGGTCAAGGTAGCCAAACATGGTGGTCGTAGCGCCTCGTCCTCCTCGGGCAGTGCAGATGTGCTCGAGACTTTGGGTGCACGCTTAGATTTACACCCCGAACAGGTCGCCCAATGCGTCGAGGAAATCAACATCGGTTTTATGTACGCCCCCGCCCACCACAGCGCCATGAAAAACGTGGCCGCAATTCGCAAAGAGTTAGGGGTGCGCACCATTTTTAATATACTTGGCCCGCTCACCAACCCAGCCAATGCGGCCAATCAGCTTATGGGGGTCTTTCACCCCGATTTGGTCGGGATTCAGGTGCGGGTGATGAAAAGACTGGGGGCCCAACATGTTTTGGTCGTGCATGGCCGTGACGGCCTCGATGAGGCCACCACCGGCGCTGCTACAATGGTGGGCGAATTAAAAGACGGTGTGGTACGCGAGTACGAGATCCACCCCGAGGACTACGACATTGCCATGAGCTCGCACCGCAATATACAAGCCCACTCGAGTCAAGAGTCAGCCGAGCTCATCAAAGAGGCCCTTAGCAACACCCCTGGCACCGCCCGCGATATTGTTGCCTTTAATGCTGGTCTCGCCATTTATGCCGGCCAAGGGGCTGATAGCATCGGCGCTGGCATCGAGCGCGCCCTTGAGTGCCTCAAAAGTGGTGCCGCACGCGCCAAGCTTGACGAGTTTTGCACCCTGACCCAGCAACTCACTGCTGCCTAATGGGCGCCCAGTACAAACTTAGGCGCAACGCGGACAATCTGCACATCATGTTTAGAAACAAAATAAAATACCCATCAACAGCGACAACACCATTGCAAACCTACCCTCGTCTAGAAAGACTAGACGTCATTGCAAGGAATCACACACCATGAGCAATATCTTAGAAACCATACTCAAAACCAAACAAAAAGAGGTCACCGCTGCGCGCAAATTACGTAGCGAGTCTGACCTACTGCGCGAGGCCAAAAGCCGCAAAGACGTGCGCGGTTTTGCCAGCGCCATTGCTGAAAAAGTCAATGCCCAACAGCCTGCTGTCATTGCTGAAATCAAACGCGCCTCGCCCTCAAAGGGTATTATTCGCGAAAACTTTCACCCTGCCGAGATCGCCACAGCCTATGCTGCCCAAGGCGCAACCTGCCTATCGGTACTCACCGATGTGCAGTATTTTCAAGGGGCTTACGATCATTTGCGCCAAGCCCGAGCTGCCTGCTCACTGCCTGTGCTACGCAAAGACTTTATTGTTGACCCCTACCAGATTATCCACGCCCGTGCCATTGGGGCCGATTGTATTTTGCTCATTGCAGCAGCCCTGCAACGCAGTCAAATGCTCGAGTTTGAGGCCCTTGCTAACGAGCTTGGTATGGATGTTTTGGTCGAGGTACACGACCAAGAAGAGTTGCACGAGGCCTTACACTTGAATACCCCGCTAATAGGCATCAATAATCGCGATCTACGCACCTTTGATACCCGCCTTGAAACCACCATTGATTTATTGGCCGTGATACCCGAAAACCGCTACGTAGTCACCGAAAGCGGCATTCTTAGTCGGGCTGATGTCGAGCGTATGCAAGCCCATAATGTCTGGGCCTTTTTAGTAGGCGAGGCCTTTATGCGTGCCGAGGACCCTGGTGTTGCGTTAAAAGAGTTGTTTTTCTAATCCTTTATATCTTTAGGTGCTAAGCGCCAACCACTGGCACAAAGCACCTACCTTTAATCTACCCTTTAACCCTACCTGAACCTACCCTTAAGCACTGACAACGCCTGCGTCCTCGGCCTGCACATCAGCATGGTACGATGAGCGCACCAAAGGCCCGACCGCAGCATGGGTAAAGCCCAGCTCGTAGGCGATGTTCTCTAAACGCTTAAAGTTATCAGGGGTTACATAACGCAAAACGGGCAGATGATACTCAGTGGGCTGTAGATACTGCCCGATGGTGAGCATGTCAACATTGTGCGCCCGTAGATCGCGCATCACCTGAATGATCTCGTCATCGGTCTCGCCAAGACCAACCATCAGACCAGACTTGGTGGCTACCTCGGGGCGGCGTTTTTTGTACTCGGAAAGCAATTTTAGCGAGTGCTCGTAATCAGCCCCAGGGCGTGCTTGACGATAGAGACGCGGCACCGTTTCGAGGTTGTGGTTCATGACGTCGGGGGGGCTTTGCTCGAGAATATCCAGCGCCCGCTCGAGTCGACCACGAAAATCGGGCACCAACACCTCTATAGAGGTGCCAGGGGCTTGGGCCCGCACCTCGTCAATACATTTAGCAAAGTGCTCGGCCCCACCATCGCGCAAATCATCGCGATCAACCGAGGTAATAACCGCATAGCTAAGGGCCATCTTGCCAATGGCGCGGGCAAGGTTAGCGGGCTCGTCTTGATCTAGCGCATCGGGCCGACCGTGCGCCACATCACAAAAGGGACAGCGACGCGTACACTTGTCACCCATAATCATAAAGGTCGCCGTACCCTTGCCAAAGCACTCGCCAATGTTGGGGCAGCTGGCCTCTTCGCAAACGGTAAATAGATTAGTCTCGCGCAAAATACGCTTGATATCACGAAATTTGGAATTAGGGGCGGCGGCTTTGACGCGTATCCAATCAGGCTTTTTGAGTGGGTTGGTGGTGCGCTCGACCTTGATGGGAATACGTGAGGTTTTCTCTTTGGCGCGTTGATGACGACTGGGGTCATAATCAGTGCGCGGGCGAACAGTGGGGCGAGGGTTAGATTGGGTCTGAGACATAACTAATACTTAGAACACCTAGATGCAATGGGAAAACGCCTGCTGCATGTGCTTGAGCAACTGTTGCCCGACCTCGGGTACAGTCGTATCAATACCACAATGCGCAAGATCGGTGGTGCGTAAGCCGCTGTAGCCACAAGGGTTGATGCCAGTAAAAGGGGTAAGATCCATATCGACATTGATGGCTATCCCGTGGTAGGTGCGGCCTTTGCTGATTTTCACCCCTAATGCGGCTATTTTAACCAGTTCGTCGGGGTGCTGACCACCCTTGCTGCCCGTAGCTGACACATGGGCGGGTACATACACGCCTGGTGCACCGGGCTGCAGACAAGCATAGTGTGCCCCAAAATCAGCCAAAGTGTCGACAATAACCCTTTCGAGCAGGGCGACATAAGACTTCACATAAAGCCCATAGCGACGCAAATCAAATAAGCAATAGGCCACTAATTGCCCCGGCCCATGGTAGGTCACCTGCCCCCCACGGTCAGTATGAACAATAGGAATCGCACCCGGGTTTAAAATATGCTCGGCGCGCCCAGCCTGGCCCAAGGTATACACCGGCGCATGCTCTAAAAGCCAGATTTGATCGGGGCTCTGGGCATCACGCTGCTCGGTATAGGCACGCATTGCCGCCCAAGTAGCAGAAAAATCTTGGTTGGCAGGCAACCAACACACAGTGATGGGGGGCAAGCCTTGCTCGGCCGCCAAAGGCCCCAAAGCTAAACTGACAGCATGCGCTTGCCCGGCCAAAGAGGGGGGCACAGCCATTGCCGCCTGCGGGGCAGCACCGACAGTCGCCGCTACTGCATCAGTAGCGCCTCTTGCAGTGTCTGCAGTGCCCGCGGTGTCTGCAATATTAGCCGTATCAACGGTGTTGTTGGCAGCGCCGGCAGTTTGTGCAGTGTCGTGCGTACCCTTAGAGCACATACGAGACCATCGAGTGCGCGGTCAGAGCGCGGTACAAATCATCGAGCTGCTCTTGCGAGGTAGCATTAACATGAAAGGTTAGGCCGACGTATTTCCCCCCACTACTGGGCCGCATCTCGACCTCGGCAGGGTCGAGCTCGGGGTCATGCTCAAGCACAAGGTCTGTCATCACCTGAGCAAACTCGGGCTCGGCGCGCCCCATAACCTTGATGGGAAAGCGGCAAGGAAACTGTATTACGGACTCTTGGCCCTCGCCATCTACAGGGCGGGCTTTAGGATCATCATTACTCATGTTGGGCCTCTAGTTTAAGAATCTCTTGATCATAGGCTGCACGCAGTTTTTTATAAACTGGGCCAGGTTGGCCATCGCCTACGGGTTGAGCATTAAAAGAAACGATGGGGAGCACCTCTTTGGTTGCTGAGCTAAGCATGAGCTCGTCGGCAGTCTGCACCTCTTTTTTACTAATGGGTCGCGACTCAAAATTAATGCTGCACTGTGCAGCCAAACGCTCGATTAGGCGATAACGGATGCCCTCTAAAATCAGATTGTCGCGTGGTGGCGCCAACAGCACCCCATCGCGTACCACCCAAATATTGCACGAGGCGCCCTCAGTAAGCATGCCATCGCGAAACTGCACCACCTCGTCTACCCCAGCCTCAACGGCCTGTTGACGGGCCAACACATTGCCCAGCAACGAGGTAGATTTAATGTGGCACATCAACCAACGCTTGTCAGGGATGCTAACCACCTCTAGGCCCTCATCGCGTTGGGCTTTGCTCGGCCGCGTAAAGGGGGCCACCATGCAAAAAATAGTGGGCTCAGACTGGGCCGGAAAGGCATGGTCGCGCTTTGCCGGGCCACGACTCACCTGTATATACACAATACAATCCGCCCCACGCCCTGAGCGGGCCAACATATCGAGCACCAACTGCTGCCAATCAGTTTGCGACCAGCCGGTTTCTATTTCGATCACCTTTAAATTACGCTCTAAACGCGCCAAGTGATCATCCATACAAAAAGGCTGCCCGAGATAACAGGGCACCACATCGTACACCCCATCACCAAAAATAAAGCCCCGATCGAGGACTGATATCTTGGCATCACCAAGACGCACATAGGCGCCATTTAAATAAACAATACTATCGGGGTCAATCCCTGTGATCATGCGTGCCTCATAAAATATAAGCGAAAAACAACAATCAGAATAAGCGTCGTATCTTGTCAAACATACGACCAAAAAAACCAGCTTGAGGGACAGAGGCCAATGTTTTAAGTGTAACCTCGGACAACTCGTGATCGTCAAGCATCAAGGACACAGTGCCCACATCGACCCCCTCTTTGACTGGGGCCACCAAGGGCTGCGCATAATGCGCCACAGGTTTGACCTGTGCACCCTGGCCACGTGGCACGGTCACCCAAATCGGGGTATCAAGGCCAAGGCCAACGGTGTTCTCTTTGCCCTCCCAGACTCGGGCCGTCACCACACTCTCATGGGCATCAAAAAGCTGCACATCCTCGAAGTTTTGGAAACTCCAATTAAGTATCTTGAGGCTATCCTCAGTACGTGCGGCATCACTGCTCGTGCCCGCCACCACACTGATCACCCGGCGCCCATCGCGCAAGGCAGTACTGACCAAACCATAGCCTGCTGATTTGGTATGCCCCGTTTTGAGCCCGTCAACTGATGGGTCAAGCCACAACAAACGATTGCGGTTAGATTGACGGATATCGTTCCAAGTGTACTCACGCTGACTGTAATAGTGTAGGTACTGAGGAAAGCGCTCGATCAACAAAGCTGCTGATAGGGCAATATCGCGCATTGAGGTAAGGTGGGTTTCGTGGGGCAAACCACTGGCATTTTGAAAGTAAGTGGCCTCTAGGCCTTGGCGGGCGGCCTCCTCGTTCATTAGGGCGACAAAGGCCTCTTCGCTGCCTGCAATGGCCTCAGCCAAGGCAACCGTGGCGTCATTACCCGATTGCACAATCATACCTTGTAAAAGGTCATCGACCGACACATGGGTGTTGGGGTCGATAAACATGCGTGAGCCCTCGGTACGCCAAGCGTTTTCGGAAACCAATACCTCTTGATCAAGCTGCAAAAGCCCCTTTTCTAGGGCCTCGAACACCAAATAGGCAGTCATTAATTTGGTTATAGAGGCGGGCTCAATACGCTCATCAAGGTTAAGCGCAGCGATAAACTGCCCACTATTAACATCGTAGCTGGCCCAAGCCTTGGCCCCAACAGTGGGGATGGGCACATTGCTAAGCTGACTGACAAAAAACTCGCCCGATGCCGCAGGCGCCACGGCCGCGGGCTGGGTGTCGGTGGCGGCATCATCGGCCGAAGCCGTATCAGCCCCTGCAGCAACGGGGCTGAGCAGGGCCAAACCGACAACCAAAAAAGCGCCCGTACGGGCCAAACTGCGCAATGAGTAAGTCACTTGACGGAAAAGGTTTTGTACACGCTGTTTCATCGATGAAAAGGCCTCGTAAAGAAAACTAAGATTGCTCACGATGCTGCATCAAGACAATCTGGTCGCTAATTAACTGCCGCAATAAAATAAGCTTGCCATGGAAAAAGTGGCTGCAATCGGGCACAACCGTAACCGGTAACTCGTGCTCTTGGCCAAACTGCATGGCCTCAGATAGGGGCACCACCTCGTCATCGGCCCCATGTACCAAATAGGTGTGCTTGGGCACCTGTATGGTTAAATGACGAAAGCGCTGTACCGCTGCGCCCGCTAATAACAGCGCATCGGGGGTGGTCTGCTGGGTTTGGGCCAAAAGCGAATACAATTGGGCAGCAACCGCGGTGCCAAAAGAAAAGCCTGCCAAGGCCCAGGGCCCTTGGGCCAACTGGGGGAATTGCGCCCTAAACTGCTCGACCAAGGTGTACATATCATCGGTCTCGCCCTTGGCCGCATCAAACTGCCCGCCCGACTGCCCTACCCCACGAAAATTAGGGCGCACGGCCAGCAGGCCCAAATCGGCACAGGCCCGACTAATAGTGGTGACCACCTTGTTATCTCGTGACCCGCCCTCTATGGGTAGTGGGTGCAATACCAATGCCCACCCGCGCGGGGTATTATGAGGCCAATCAAGAGCACAATCAATCACCCCTGCTTGACCCTGAAACTGTATTGTTTTTAAATTTTGCATGCTCACACTGTACTGTTTTGACTAAAGTTTTATTCTAGTGACTGCCTTCGACCTTGTCGAGACATTCAGCAATTAAAGATTTCGCCTATGTGCACCGAAACTATTCAGCTGCCTAGCCCAGCCCAAATGGCTCAACGCTTAAGCCGTATTTTGCCGCGCTTTACGCAGGTACGCTGGGTGCAGCAAACGGGCTCAACAAATCCTGACCTCATGCACCAAGCCCGCAACCCCGATGGGCAAATTGTGCGCCCATGGCTATTGGGGGCCCACCACCAAACCCAAGGTCGGGGCCGCGGCGGCAAGACTTGGGACAACGCACCGGGCACACAACTGATGTTTTCTTGTGCCTTTGATGTGTTTTTGCCAAGCCGCCAACTGCCCACCCTATCACCATTGATGGGGGTGGCAGCCTGCCAAGCCCTACGTGGTCTGCTGCCCCCTTTTGCCCAACAGACCCTGTGCCTAAAATGGCCCAACGACATCATGTGGGGCCACGCCAAAATGGCGGGCATCTTGACCGAGGTCACCCGCGCGAGCACCGCAAGACTAAGCGCCGATCATTTTGTGGTGGTGGTGGGCATCGGCATCAACCTTAGGCAGGGCCAACAACTCAGTGAAAAACTCAACCGCCCCATCGCCGACTGGGGCCAACTGTGTCAAACCCACCCCCAAGTAGGCAGCCACCAACCCGAGCACATTGTGGCCGCTATTGCGCACCGCTGGTGGCAACAGCTCAATCTCGTCACCACCAGTGGCCTAGGCCACCTAGTACAAGAATACCAAGATGTTGATTATTTATATCGACTACCCATTGATATTGTGCACGATGGGCAAATTACCCACAGTGGCATTGCGGCGGGCATTAATGCACGGGGACAACTACTCGTACAAATGGGCACCCATACCAAAGCTGTCTCGGTGGGCGAGATATCAATACACACCCAGCACCAGCGCTTGGGCGTGTCGGCACAACCTGCACAAAGGGGTCAACCATGAAGATAATACTCGACCTAGGCAATAGCCGCCTCAAAATCGGCCTACTGCCCAACACCGACCCGACGGCCCCCCTACAGCTTAGCCACCCCTTGGCCCTGCCCTATGACCGCCTTGAGCTTTTATCTAATTGGCTAACCACCCATATCGGTACGTCTAACCGTGCTGCCCCGGCCCCTGCCACGCCAGCCCACGCCCCCCATCAGCTAATAACTAGGTCGTCTACCGCCACCACCTATCAGGCGGTGGGCATTAGTGTGGTCGGCCCCGAGCGCATGAACCCCATCGAGCGCATCTTCGCTACCCACCACTGCGCGATCAACTGGCTCAATGCGCGCACCCAAAGCCCGCAGGTACATAATGCCTACCGACAACAAAAGCGTTTAGGGGCCGATCGCTGGTTTGGTGCCCTTGGGGCGCTGCAATTACACCCCCCGCGGGCCGAGCAAGCCCTCATTTACTGTAGTTTTGGCACCGCAACCACCATTGACCTCATTTTGCCTGCCGCTCGGGCCCCCGCCGCACAGCAAGCCACCAACACCGCCCAAAAAGACTGGCTCTATTTAGGCGGCCTGATCCTCCCTGGGCCCTATTTGATGTACCAATCACTTGATGAGCACACCGCGGGCCTATATTTTGAGCAAGGGCAACTACAAGACATCCCTGATAACACCCGCAGTGCCATTAGTAGCGGCATTACTGCAGCCCAAATCGGTGCCTTACGACAACAAATACACCACGCGCTGCGCTTTTGCCCCGAGCAACCTGTATTAACAGTTTGCGCCGGCGGAGGCTGGCCCCTAGTACAGGCTGCGGTCAAAAAACTGCCCCAGCAGTGGGCTCAGTGGCAGCAAGGCCCCGCCCCACAGATACACTACGCCGAACACCCTGTTTTGCATGGTTTGGGCAGCCTGATGACCCACCCTAGCGACCCGTCCTAGTGTCTCCCAGTAACGCCCTCTAGCGACCCTTGGCCAGCCCCCTAGTACGCACAATTGATTTCCACCCCCATTCATCGTTACACTTTGAGGCAATCTCTCTACGACTATTTTCCTAATGCGTATTTTGGCCATTTTATTTATTTTGGTTAATATTTGGCTGTTTGCTCTGGGCCAAGGCTTTTTTGGCCTGCCCCCTAGCGAGCAGGGGCGCACCTTGCATCCTGCCGAGCCACTAGGTGGCGCATCTATCCAAATACAAAACCTGCGCCCTTAGTCGCGTTACGGCGGTTGCGTGCCGCTGGCCGCGTTTGTCACTGTCAGTTTTTAACTTTTTTATTACTATGAAACCAATCCGTAAAGCTGTCTTTCCCGTAGCAGGTATGGGCACCCGTTTTTTACCCGCCACCAAGGCCATGCCCAAAGAAATGCTCCCCGTCGTTGACAAGCCTTTGATCCAATACGCTGTTGAGGAGGCCATTGCTGCCGGGGTCACCGAGCTGATCTTTGTTACGGGCAGAAACAAACGCGCCATCGAAGATCATTTTGATCGCGCCCCCGAGCTCGAGGCCGACCTCAAAGCCAAACACAAAACCGAGTTGCTCGACAGGGTACGCAATGTGATCCCTGACCACATCCACTGCATTTACACCCGTCAGCCCGCCCCACTGGGCTTGGGCCATGCAGTTTTGTGCGCCGCCCCCATCGTGGGCGATGAGCCCTTTTTAGTGCTTTTGGCTGATGACTTGCTTGATGCCCAAACACCAGTGTCTCGGCAGCTCGTCAAGGCCGCCCATGAGCACAACGGCAGTATTTTGGCCATCCAAAAGGTTGACCCCAACGATACCGACAAATATGGGGTGATTTCGGGCGCCACCATCAACGAGGTCAGCACTCGTCTAGATGGTATTGTCGAGAAACCCCAACCTGCCGATGCACCCAGCAACCTAGCTGTGGTAGGCCGTTATGTGCTCGAGCCCGAGATCTTTACCCATTTAGAAAAAACCCAAGCCGGTGTTGGCGGCGAGATACAGCTCACCGACGCTATTGCCAGCATGCTCAAAGAGCGCCCCGTCTTTGGTTATGAGTACGAGGGTACCCGCTATGACTGCGGCAGCAAAGAGGGGCTCTTTGAGGCCACGATGGCCTACGGGCGCAAGTATCACGACCTTTAATAGGTAAAACCCCTCATAAAACAGTTGCGCACTGCCCCACAAAGCATGTTATATTGGGCCACTGTCGTCACAGAACACTGAAAACAGGCGACTCGAATACCAAAGGCTTGCTGTTGGGCAGAGAAAGCTAGTAACACCAGAGGCTAAAGGTGTAGTAAATATGTCAAGGGCTACACCTTTTTGTATGATTTGGTTGGGTTGCGCACTTAGGCGTGCTACCATCATCCCAGATTATCAATGTCGAAGTTTGTTCACCACGGTATTTAACGATACTCGTTGCCCTAATTAGACCTTGGCAATCTAGTACACCGAGCATTACGCTCATTATTTAGTTTTGGTTTAAAGGTTAGATACCATGGAAACAGAATACGGCGTTGTTAAATGGTTTAACAACGAAAAAGGTTTTGGCTTTATCGCACCCGACAGCGGCGGTAAAGACTTGTTTGTTCATCACTCAGACATTGTCGGCACAGGTTTCAAATCGCTCGAGGAAAACCAGCGCGTCTCTTTCGAGCCTGCCGAGGGTCAAAAAGGCCCCCAAGCAAAATCTGTGCAAAAGCTCTAAACAACAAATACTAGTTACCCATTACTAGTAGTTAGTTTTTAGCTTTGTAGTACATACAGCCTGCCTCGTGCAGGCTGTTTTATTTGACAGACTATTATATTTGGCAGACTGAGACGCTTTGGCTAAAGGTAGTGTTAGTAGAAGGGTAGCGTTAGCAGCATTAGCGTGAGGCGGCCCCTTCAACCTCAGCCGGTATAAACAACCCATCAATAGGGTCAGCCACCAGCGGGTAGGCCCCGCAGCACTCTACATTGACCCACTCACCGTCTTGCTCTTGTACCTCACGTATATATACCGTCTGTACAATGTCGCGGGTATCAGCATCAATGCGTATCGGCCCACGGGGGCTTTCAAAACTCATACCCACTAGGGCCTGCTGCAAGGCCGCACCACTTGGCACGGCCCCCACCTTAGCCTCGGCCGCATCTTGCCCATTTTGAGTATCAGCCACACTACGTAAAGCCTGATCAAGGGCTTGCAAGGCATCGTAGGCGGCCACGGCAAAATAGCTCGGGCGCTGCGCAGCAGCATCGCCGTACAGCTCTTGATATTGGGCCACAAAGGCTTGATTTAAGTCCGAGGGGTGCACCACCGAATAATGGTGGCTTGTGATCAATCCTTGGGCGTCGGCCCCAATCTGGGGCAAGTAGGTATCGTCCGTGGCCTCACCTGTGGCATAGAGCTCAATACCCAAAGCCGCCATATCGCGCTCATTCCAAGCCTTTAAAAAGGCAGTGGGCATTTGCCCAGAAGGGAAAAAGAAGAACACCGCATCGGGCTTGGCATCAGCAATACGACGTAGGTAGGCAGAAAAATCCATCGTATCAAGGGGGACACGCAGCTGCTCGATCACCTGCCCGCCATCGTGCGCAAAGGTACGCTCAAAGGCCAGCTCGGCATCATAACCCGAAGCATAATCAGCCACCACAGTGACCACCTTTTCTATGCCTTGGGCGCGCAGCCAATGTGCCATCGGCGCACTGACTTGCTGGATGGTAAAGGAATAACGAAATAAATAAGGGCTGGGCGCAGTCAGCTCGGACGAGGCTGCATTCATAATCAAGGTCGGCACCTGGGCCTGATGCACCACAGGTGCAATGGCCGCGGCATTGGGACTAAAGTCTAAGCCCACCAGCACATCGACCTTATCACGGGCAATAAGCTCTTGGGCATAGCGACGGGCCTGACCCGGGTTAGCACCGCCCACATCTCGTGGGTAGAAAACCACCTCATGCCCGCCTAATTTTTGCTCGTGCTGTGTCAAAAACACCTGCATCCCCGCATCAAACTGACGCCCATAATCAGCGTAGGGGCCGCTATAGGTTGCTAACACCCCCACCCGCAAAGGCTCGGCCTGCACAGCTGCCGACCAGAACAGCGGCGCAAATAAAAGCACAGCTAATAAAGACCACAAAGGCGATAAAAATACTAAGGACGGTAAGGAGCGTAAGGAAGATGAAGACGGCAGACCAAAGAGCTGCCCAAAACGGCGCCCTAACCTAAAATAGGCGCTAGTCACCTCGACCCTTGCCGCCTCGCCATTAGCCACCTCGGCACTGTTCACTTTGGCACTCGTCCCCTCATTGCTAGCCATCTGCCCAACCGTTATGAACCCCATTTTTACAGCCCTATAAAAAACACCAAAGTACAAGTGGCCTACTCTACCCATAGGTGAATGAAATATCAATCATAAGCAAAGAACCGCAGCGCACACTACAAACTGCAACGGCATACCTTTGCTGTCCGATTAGTTGCCCAACTTAGTAGCCCGATTAGTAGTCTGAACAATAACCCGATGCCCACTCAAAGCTGTTAAAGCCCTAAACCCTATAACTGCCTGCCCATCTTGTGTGGCTGCGCGGCCAACCAACCAGACGTTTTTACTGTCTATTGGCGCGGCGAGCTTGTCGCTCGAGTATTTCATTGATGCCGGTTAACACCCTTTGGACTGAGCCACGGTGCTTTTGCATCCAGTGTAAGCCCGAGTCAGCTAGTTGGGTACGCTCGGCCGACTCGTGCAGCAAACGCCCCGCCTCTT
>Ga0209487_1001167_pt1 | contig 22608 bp, 10 predicted proteins | sample Poulit2012_FD_187524 | JGI IMG/M metagenome (GOLD analysis project Ga0209487, IMG submission 187524) | Agricultural soil microbial communities from Georgia to study Nitrogen management - Poultry litter 2012 (SPAdes) (version 2) | ecosystem: Environmental > Terrestrial > Soil > Agricultural land...
TTAAGAGCGAGCTGGGCCGGCTTGAATCCCATTATAAACGTATTATTTTGGCGGGCGGAGGCAATGTGGGCTACCGCTTGGCGGCTGAGTTAGAACAACGCTATAACGTAAAAATCATAGAGCACAATGCTAAGCGCACTCAGTGGTTATCTGAAAACCTCGACCGCGCTTTAGTGCTACAAAGCAGCGCCACCGATAGGGATGATTTGTTAAGAGCTAATATTGAAAACACCGATGTGTTTATTGCGCTCACTAACGATGACGAAGCCAATATTATGTCGTCTTTGTTGGCCAAACGTCTGGGCGCGCGCAAGGTGATGACGTTAATCACTAACCCCGCTTATGTGGATTTAGTACAGGGGCACGATATTGATATTGCTATTTCCCCACAGCAAGCCACCATTGGCCAGTTGCTTACCCATGTGCGCCGTGGCGATATAGTAAGTGTGCACTCACTTAGGCGCGGGGCTGCAGAAGCCATAGAAGCCATTGCCCATGGCGATGAGCGCAGTTCTAAAGTAGTGGGACGCACCATCGACGAAATAGACTTGCCAGAAGGTACCACCATTGGCGCTATTGTGAGGCAAGGGAACGTAATTATTAGCCATGGCCATACCGAGATATTATCCGGGGATAGGGTGATACTTTTTGTGGTGGATAAGCGCCATATTGCTAATGTAGAAAAACTGTTCCAAGTGAATGCCACCTTCTTATAACCACTGAGGTGCGAGCAATATGCACTTTGCATTAATCACCAAAACCCTCGGGGTTTTGCTCATGACATTTAGCTTCACTATGGTGCCCCCCGCTTTACTGGCTTGGTATTTCGAGGATGGTGGAGAGCTCACTTTTATTGCTGCTTTTGGTGTGATTTTGCTGCTTGGATTGTTGCTTTGGCTACCCGTGTGGCATCGCCAAGGGGATTTGCGCACCCGTGAAGGTTTTTTGATTGTGACGCTATTTTGGGCGGTGCTGGGCGGCATAGGTGCTTTGCCTTTTATTATTCACCCAGGGCTCGATATTTCTTTTACCGATGCAGTGTTTGAATCGGTGTCGGGCATTACCACCACGGGCGGCTCAGTACTAACAGGGCTGCAAGAACTACCAAAATCCTTACTGTTTTATCGCCAACAGCTGCAATGGCTTGGTGGCATGGGGATTATCGTATTAGCGGTGGCTATTTTACCTATGCTCGGCGTGGGGGGGATGCAGCTATTTAAGGCTGAAATCCCAGGCCCTATGAAAGAATCCAAGCTGACCCCACGTATTGCCGAAACCGCGAAAGCCCTGTGGTTTATTTATTTAGCCTTTACCCTGTTGTGTGCCTTGCTTTATCGCTGGGCGGGCATGGACTGGTTTGACGCGGTGGGCCACAGCTTTAGCACGGTGGCCACGGGTGGTTTTTCTACCCATGATGAAAGTATGGCCTACTTTGATAGCACGCTGATTAATATGATTTGTGCTGCTTTTATTTTCCTCGGCTCGGTGAGCTTTTCTTTGCACTTTGCGGTATTCCGCGGGCGTAGCCTTGGCAACTATATTAGGGATCCTGAGTTTCGGTTTTTTGTAGGTTTGCTATTGCTTTATATAGCGGTGATTTTTGGCGGATTGTGGACCTATGGCTTGTATCAAGAGCAAGGAATGGGGTTTAGTCATGCTATTTTCCAAGCTCTCTCTTTTAGTAGTAGCACAGGGTTTAGCAGCACCGAGGCGAACTTGTGGCCCAGTTATTTGCCGTACTTTTTGGTGTTAATTAGTTTTGTGGGGGGCTGTGCGGGCTCCACGAGTGGGGGGATTAAAGTGATTCGGGTGGCTTTGTTTGTGCGTCAAAGCTTCCGTGAATTAAAGCAGCTGATTTATCCCAATGCGGTGTTTTCGGTGCAGTTTGGCCGCCGTGCAGTGAGTGCTGATGTGATGCAAGCCGTGTGGGGATTTATTGGTGTGTATATTATTTTGGCCACGCTGCTCACTTTGCTATTTATGATGACGGGCCTTGATTTGGGCACGGCGTTTTCCACTATGGCGGCTTCGTTGAATAACTTAGGGCAGGGTATTGATGGAGTGGGCAATGGCTTTAGCCACTTAAGCGTAACAGCTAAGTGGCTTATGTGTTTTGCCATGTTGCTTGGGCGATTAGAAATCTTCACCTTATTGGTACTATTTACGCCGCTGTTTTGGCGAGCGTAGCAGGGGGCCAGCCCCTGCTAGCGGTTTATGGTGCGGTAATAAATGCCATTTCCTCGCTGTCGAGTAAAGGCAGCTCTATATTGCCGTTCACTGTTGCCAGCACAGTGAGTAAATCGCGGGAGAAAGAGAGTGGATATTGTAAGTGCCCACCCATGATAAGCAGAGCCACCTCATCACCTGGGTTAAGCTCGGTGGCAATACCATTTAGCTCGATACTTTTTTGGCCATAACCGCGCAAGGGGGTAACTTGGCCATTGATAGGGTGCCACCGATTGTTGCCTTCGCTGCGTTTGGCGATGGTGGTGAAATAAATAGGGTCACAGGCGATAGGCAGGGCATCATCTACAGTATCTAACGCCCAGCCTGGCAGATGGGTGATGTTGCTAACTATACTGAGCACGGTTTGCAGCAAACCAGACACCACAGGAATATCGCCTAATACCGGTACCTTGCTTAGGCCAGAGCTCAGTTCGCTAGTGATAGTTTGGAGGAGTGTATCCACCGGTAGCCCGCTGGTGATGCCTTGCACAATATCGTCCACGGGTAACGCCGTGAGGGGATTAAAGCAGGTATCAGGTGTGAGCTCATTGCCAAGGAACGAGCTGAGGTTAACGTTTAATACAGGAATACCCGCGAGTACCATGCCTTCGCTGTCTTCAGGAACCTTAAATAGGGTTTGTGATTGCAACATGGCTTCTTTAGGGAGGCTACCTGCCATGGAAGCGAGCACACCAATAGGGCCTGAAACAGCAGGGGTATCCATGGCAACATCATAAGCAGTGCCGCCTTTTTTAACCCTCTCTACCGCGATGGCTTTTTCATCAGACAAGCTCAGACACACGTTATTGCCCGTGGGTAGGGCGTTATCGATGAGCCCTGTTTTGTGTTTTAACTTCTCTTCAAACCAAGCGAAGGTGGCTTCGGAACGATCCAACGCACCGCAATCTTCGCTACCACCGGCTTGCTGAAATTCGGGCGGATGAAACATGGCATACATCCAATCCATGTTGATATCCCAGTCGGGTAGCATGTCAGGGGCTAGCGGTAAAATATGGCCGCTTTGATGCGTGATTAAACGCACATCTCCACCGCGCTTACTTAAACATTCATACGCGCTAACGGCTTCGTTAAAGTTAAATAAGGTGTCGTTAATGCCTTGGCTAATAAGGGCATCTATGGCGGGGAGAGGTTTGGGCAGGACGCGCATAGGGTCGGCTTGGCCAAGAAGAAAGTTATCTTGCGGGCCTGCGGCGTTGCCATCACAAAAGTATTTAAGGCTGTGGTATTCAAGCATGTTGTGGCTGCTATCGGAGAGTTTGCCAGCCACTAGGCCGCGTAATAGGGATTCCACTATGGTGAGATCTTGGTTGGTGGCGTTTTCTATAAGCTCGCGCTGCCAAAACTTAATAAACCCTTCGGGAAAATCATCTGCCCAAGAGCCAAAAGGCGATAGCTCACCCATGGCGGCTAACCCAGCAGCCCAAAAGCTTTTAGGCACATTGTGGGAACTGAGGGAGTAGCTTAGATCGTAAGGGGTAATGTCGGGGGCGATAACCCGTAGCCTTTCTTGTGGGTCTGCCGCAGCCAGTAGGTATTGATACATGCCGCCATAGGAGCCGCCATAGCTACCCACTACCATTTTGTTATCAGCAAATCGAGCAAGGCCCGGCAAGTTTTCTGCCCAATCCAGTAAGGCAATGAGGCTTTGGCCCTCATAATCGGGTGACATCACTCTGACTGTGCCTGAGGATTCACCAAAACCACGCTGGTCAATGGAGATGACATAGTAGCCTTCGTCACGTAGACGTTGCTGAAACCCATCGGCTTCTTTATTGCGTTGGCCGCCATAACCGTGGCCATGCAGAATGAGCGGATAAGACGCGCCCGCTTCCATAGTGGTGGGTTCCATAATGGTGATGGCTAGCTTATCTCCGGTTGACTCCACATCCACATTATGGTGATAAATAGTGCCTTGGCGGGTTTCTTCAATGGCTATTAAGGGCTCAGTAAATGGTGAAGGTTCCGGCGGTGTGGGTTCTTCTGTGTCGGGCACCTCCGGCTCAGGCGCGGAGGCAGAGGGCGGGGCAAAGTTGAGTTCCGCTGGGCTTGTATCATCACTATTACACGCGCTAAGTAAAAATAAGCTAGCAAACAACAACACCGATAGGCGTAGGGTAGGGCTTGGATTCCACATGGTATTTCCACCGACTGTTATTTTATTTTTATAGGATATTATTTGTTAATAGTACTATCGTGCAGAAAGCTAGCAATCAGTAGAAAAGACGAAAAAAACGTAGTGAATAAGATAAAGGGATGAGTGGTGAGGGAAAAATACCCGCCTAGAGCACTAGGCGGGGGGAGGGGGTTAGAAAATGATTTGTTGGTTGTTGAGTAAATCCTCAAGATCAATGGCATCAGTTTGGTTTTCTAATACCAGTAAGGCTTCGTAATCAAACTCACTGCCAGCCCCATCACGGTCGATGCTCAGTGTGAGGGTGTTATCCGCCGCGTTGTGTTCAACCTTGAGGTACTCGCTAGCGTTGTTAGTATCAACACCTTCAAGCAACTTGCTAAGATCAATTTGATCAGCCGCTACATCTAGCTCCACATCGCCGATATGGAAGTCTGTCCATGTGTCGGTGCCATTGCCGCCAGTGGCGTCTTCATTATCTAATAGCTCATAACGCAGGGTGTCAGAGCCGTCGCTGCCAGTGATGATGTCATCGTATTGGGAGCCGGTGATGTTCATGCCCACGTTAATGGAAAGCTTAGCGCTTTCGCTAGTGCCGTTGATGGAAATCAGTTTGTAATCAAACTCATCAATCCCGTACGAGGATCCATTCGCCTTGTAGGTGTAGGAGCCATCTTGGTGCACGGTTAATGTGCCATGCTCACCTTCCACAGTGATAGATTTTACCGGGTTATTATTGAACTTATCGTCCGTAATAATCGCCAGTGGTTTACCGTTAACCTCTATTTGGCCGTATTGCTCGTAGCCATCGTTCGCTAATAAGTTGCCTTCAGCAGGGTCGTGGTTATCGGCCTCGGTGCGGAAGTCATCTAGGGAAGTGACGGTGCCGCTGAGGTTAAACTCCACGTTTTGTTGGTAGGCAAGTCTTGGGTCGACAACAACTTCGACACGGTAGTTACCTTCTGGTAGGTGTAGCTGCCAAGAGCCGTCTTCACCTTTACTGCCTTGCGCATCGAGGTGGGTTTCAATCACAGTGCCGTTATCTGTATCGATTAGGCGAATCATATATTGATCTGCACTGCTAGTTAATCCCACAGAGCTGAAGCTATAGTCGAAGGTCAAATCAAAGATTTGGTTTTCGCCCACATTGATGTCTTTGGCATAGGTTTTAGTGCTGCTGCCTGAGGTACGAGTATCAACGCTCCAACCTTCGTAGCTTTCTATGTTATCCATGCCAAAGCCTGCACGATCAAAGTCATCTTCGGTTTGCACGCTATTAATAGTGATATTTAGCGTTGAAGTTTTGAGTTGGCCTGTTACAGGGTCTTTCATGCTATAGGAGAAGGTGTCTACAGCGCCGATATTTTTGCTATCAAAGTTTGATTTAAGGGTATAGGTGTAGGAGCCATCGCTGTTGATAACAAGCGTGCCATACTCGCCTTGCACGGTAATATCGCTTGCATTGCCTTTGAGGACGCCATCTACGCCATATAGCTCAAAGCCGCTTAAATCCACGTCTCCTGATAACTCGTTGTTAGTGGCTTTGTGCTCATAAAGCGTGTCGCTTTCTACCTTTAGGGTCACGGTTGGGATCACCGCAACCCCTGCTGTGTTAGGGATTAATACGGCTTTATATTGGCCTTCGTCTAGGCGTACATTGATGTTTTCTGAGGATTGTCCTGCGCCAACCACTACTCCGACAATGCCCCACCAATCTTCTTGTACTGTATAAAGCTGCCAAAAATCTCCGTGCTCAGTGTGCTCTAATTTATAAATAGCGAAGGTTACGGGAGTATAGCCGATGGCCACAGGCGCACCACCCTCACCTGAGAAGCTGATATCCCGCACTTGGTTTTCACCTACAGTGATGTCCATGCCGTTTTCGATAATTACAGCAGACACATCAGCAATGCCTAGGCCCACTCCAGCGATTTCAGACCAGCTTTTGCTGCTGAGCTTGTCGCCATCGTCGATGGGTATTTCTTCAGTCGCTGGGTCTAACCACAACGTATCATTAGCACTCGGCAACACATTACTTGGGTTTTGTACCAATTCAATGGTGAGATCCGCAGAAGAACTATCCCCTGTGACACCATTGGTAATGGTGTAGGTGAATTTCTCTGTGGTGCCATAAGCGGGTAGAGCACCGTCTTTTACTTCGTAGGTGTATTTGCCTGTTGGGTCTATGGTGAGCGTGCCGTGTTCAGCATCAATGGTAAGGATGCCGTTTGAGGGTACGTCATATTCCACCCCATCAAAGGTGACTTTGGTAACGGTGGTATTTTCTTTGTCGTAAATATCTTGGCCAAACTCGCTACCAAAGTTGTTAACGTCGGTGAGCACGTTACCACTGATTTCACCAGAAACGCTTTCTGGGTTGTTGTAATCGAAGACAGTGTCGCCAATAACTTCAAGGCCCGCACCCGCCAGCACGCCTACTCCTGCTTTGCCGCTGAGGAAGACAGCGTAGTTGCCTGGGTCGTTTAGGGTGATGCTCTCTTCTTGTCTATAGCCCAAAAATGGAATGGTAAACCAGTCTTCATAAACTTGGTAAAATTTCCAGTTGCCGTACTCATCTTCTTTTAGCACAACTAAATCAAAGACTTGGCCAATGCTAATACCACCGCCATCGGCGAAGAGCTTAAGCTTGCGCTCGGTGCCTTCGTCAACGGTAGCATTGATGAGGTTGTCAAAATCGAGCACACCCGCATCAGCGACACCGCCTAGGCCTGCGGAGGCGACGCCAAAGTTAATGGCTTTTTCGCCAACTAAGCTGCCCGGCAAGCCATCCATGTTCACTTCTTTAGCCACGGCATTGAGTACCAGTTCTTCGTGGTTTTCTACTGCATGAGTATCGCTACGAACCGCATTAAAGGTATCGCTACCGGTGTTGCCAGCTTCATCGGTGACTTCAATGGTGATTAATTCATTTGGGTTAACATCGCGGTCTAAGGCAATGGCGACAGTGCCGCCTTCTAATACTGTGCCTGTACCAATAACGGTGCCATCTTCACCGATAATCTTTATTTCACCCGCTTCGTCGGAGGTAACGCTAATCTCGTTGGGTGTTTCTTGCTCTGCGTCCACGGTGGGTGCTGTGGTATCGACAGTGGCGCTGCTGTTAATGGTGCTTGAGCGGTTGCCACTTGAGTCCTCAAGGTAGGCATCGACCTCTAGGGAGTCGCCTTCGTTAGGGACGTTGAGCTCCAAGGTCACTTCATTAGCAGTTAAATCAGCGGGCGTAATAACGTGTTTTTCGCCGTTAACCACCAATACATCGCCTACGCTAACATTAGTGCTAGGCAGTTTAACGGTGACACTCACTTTGCCGCCGCTGGCTTCATCCGCGTTAATCCAGCCGTCGCCATCACCAATGGTGATGCTTTCTGGGGCATCGGGCGCTGTGGTGTCGCCAGTGATGGTTTCAGGTTCTGAGGTGTTGCCTGCTTCATCTTTGGCAACAACATCGTAGTCTTTACCATCTTCTAGTGCGGGTGCAACGGTAATTTCAAAATCACCCTCGTTATCGGCTGTGCCTTCGCCAACAAGAACACCATTTTCATCGGTAATTTCTACTTTGCTACCGGGCTCTGCTTTACCAGTAATAGTGGTGCTTTCGGTATCGCCATTTGCATCAAAGTTATTGGTTGTTTCATCGACAATGGGCTTGCTTGGAGCGGTAGTGTCAACGGTAAGAGTGAATGCATCAGATAAAGCATCTTGATCCAGTGTGGTTGGATCTGTTGTTAGATCCACACTTTGATCTGTGGTGTAGCTGACGTCATGTGGGGCTTCGTTGAGTGGGTTTTTAGGGCGTAAGTAGGTTTTACCATCCCCTTGATCAACTTTTTCAGCCTCAACAATTTGTCCGTTAATGATCAGGATATTCTCATTCACAGAGCCTGCCATGCTTGCTGGAATCTCAAACAAAGGCTGCGCATCGTTGGTGAAGCCATTGTTGGCAATGCGGTCGTAGTTAGCAGGGTCAGAGTGATCTTTGATTACTCCGTTTTCTATGGACTCTACGCGGTCGATGGCATTTTCAATCGGCGGTGGTTGAAGGATATTGGTCTCATCACTTAAGTTACCTGCAGGGTCTTGGGCTTTAATAATATCTTCTGCTGGTGGCCCTGGGCGGCTTGCTGCAGGAATGTCAAATTTCCCATCACTATCCGCTTTAATTTCATCGCCGTTATCATCCAGTAGCGGATTGCCATCTTTGTCGGTAATGGTAGCCCCTGGCTCGGTGTGGCCTGTCACATCGCCGTTGGCATCAATGCTGTCGATGATGGGTTTTTCAGGGGCGAGTGTATCCACGGTGGCGGATTCGCTAACAGTATTTGATGGGTTGTTGTAATCGTCTTTGATGTAAGCATCAACGGTGAGTGCTTCACCTTCGTTGGGTGCATCTAGCTCAAGTTCGATCTGGCCGCTATCAATATCGGCTTGCGTGATGGTTTGTTCGATGCCATTCACCACGAGGATGTCGCCAGCTTCTACACCGGTGGCTGGGAGCTTGACAACAACTTTTATTGTGCCATCGACATTGATTTCATCTTGGGTAATCCAATCATCATGAGGGGCGTCACCAATTAAAATAGCGCTTGGTTGGGCGGGCGCTGTGGTATCACCGGTGATGGTTTCTGGGTCAGATTCGTTACCCGCTTTGTCTTTGGCCACTACCTCGTAGGTTTCGCCTTCATTTAGCGCTGGTTCAATGATGACTTCAAAGTTGCCATCGTTATCGGTGGTTCCTGCGCCTATGACATTACCGTTTTCATCGGTGATTTCTACCGTAGCGCCTTGCTCAGGGTTGCCATCTTGATCTTCCACTTTACCTTTAACCGTGGTGCCAGTTAGTTTGTTATCGGCATCGTAGTGATTGGTGATATCGCCCGTTTCAATGATGGGTATTGCTGGCGCATCTTCGTCATCAAATGAAATATCAGCAGGCACTGTGCCGGTTTCTTCGGCTTCATTACCAGCAAGGTCGATACCTTTCACGATAACTTCGTCGCCTGCTGTAAGCGCGGGTGCGAACACGGCGGAATAAGTGCCGTCGCCATTGTTGGTAACGGTGGCTATCTCGCCGTTCGGGCCAGTGACCGTATAAGTGGCGGTTGAGTCGTTAGCGGTAAAGGTGACGCGTGTTTCATCGGCGTTACCATCCGCAGGGTTGTTGGTATCCCACTGCTCCACAGTCACATCGGTGATTTCTGGGCCTTCGGTATCCTCAAACTGCATATCAGAGGGAACCGTTTTTGTGACTTCGGTGTCGTTTCCTGCTGGATCCTCGCCTCTTACGGTAACTTCATCGCCTGCGTTAAGTGCGGGCTGGAACACGGCGGAATAGGTGCCGTCGCCATTGTCGGTAACGGTGGCGGCTTCATCGTTCGGGCCAGTGACCGTATAAGTGGCGTTGGGGTCATCAGCTTTAAAAGTCACACGTGTTTCGTCGGCATTACCATCAGCAGGGTTGTCGGTATCCCACTGCTCTACAATCACATCGGTAATTTCTGGGCCTTCGTTATCGCCACCCACATACTCAATGTTGCCTGTGACAGTATCTGTGGCGCTGGCGGTATTACCAAATGCATCGGTACCTGTGATGGTGAACTCACCACCTGGCGTTAGGGGTGGTTCAAAAGTGGCTACCCATTTGCCGTCGGCTGCGAGCTGAATGTCTTGGGGCGTTTCGCCGTTGGGGCCAGTGACAATAAACTCAGCATTAGGGTCATCGGACTCAAAAATAACTTGCGTTTGATTGGGTTCGCCATCAGCAGGGTTGCTAGTGTCGAGCTGCTTAGACTCTATGTTGTCGATACTCGGCGGCGTCGTATCACCGGTGACTGTTTCAGGATCAGACGTATTGTTGTGTTCGTCTTTCGCGGTAATGTCGTAGTCTTTGCCATCTTCCAAGCCATCGGGCACGGTGATTTCAAATTTGCCGTCTTCATCGGCAGTCCCTTCGCCGATTACATTACCGTTTTCATCGGTAATTTCCACCTTACTGCCAGCCTCAGCTTCACCCTTGATAGTGGTGCTGCCGTCAGGATTGTTGGTGGTTTCATCAATAACAGGTTTATCGGGCGCAGTAGTGTCGCCAGTGATGGTTTCAGGGTCTGATTTGTTGCCGTCTTTATCAACTACTACGTCGTAGTCTTTGCCATCTTCCAAGCCGCCGGGCACGGTAACTTCAAACCCTCCATTGTCATCAGTGGTGCCTTCGCCGACGATATCGCCGTTGTCATCCGTGATGATGACTTTATCGCCAGGTTTGGCTTCGCCCGTGATGACGGTATCCGTTAGATCTCCGTCTTTGTCGTAGTTGTTGGTAATCTCATCAACGGTCGGCTTGTCTGGTTTTGCAGCAGGTTTAGCGCCACCACCACCCGATGAGCTAGAGCTAGACGCTGCTACCGCACCGCCAATCAACAATAAGCCTGCGAGTAGAATTGGCCACCAAGGTACGGCGGAGCCCTGGGTGTCATAACCCAGACTTTGATGGCTACTATCGCCATCTTCTAGGTTCCATGGCAATTGAGCTGCTTCACCGCTTTGAGGAACAAAGGGATAAAAATCGCCGCTTTCCGCCATGCCCACTAAAGGAGAGGGGGAGGCAAGCAAAAAATAACCCTCAATGGTGGCGATGGGGGCGGCGGCATCGGGGGCTGTGTACAGCTCTAAATTGTCGCCATTGCGTTTTGCCACAAGCTCTTCGGGAGCGGCATCTGTGTCTAGGTTTCTCAGTTCGTAGGTAACGTTATCTTGTGCTTGTAATGCCGACGTCTGGCCCTCAATAAGGGTAACTTCTTGGAGAACTTCGTTTTCACTGTGTACTAAAATTTTGATTTCGCTAGCCATAATACCCTCTGCTTTTACAGATGAAGCAGGGCTGTAAGGGAGTGGTAAGCAGCCCTGCTAAAATGTTATTCGTTCGCTTCTTTTGTGCCCCAAAGTTCAATGCTTACACGACGGTCTGGTTGTAAGCATTTGATCAGCTCTGGGGTGGCGCGTCGGCCTTGGCAACCTTGGGTTACTGGGACTGTGGGCCCCATGCCTTGGGTTTCGATTTGGCCTTGCAAGCCCTTGCCACGTAAGTAATCCGCTACGGTTTCAGCACGTTCTTCAGACAATTTTTGGTTGTAAGCTTCGCTACCAAGGCGGTCTGTGTGACCCACAACGCGGATAATGTCGATATCAATGTTTTGAGACTGAATATCTGTGGCGAGCCGATCTAAAGTATTGCGGCCAATGAGCCCAGCAAGGCTAGCGCTATCAAAATGGAAGAGGGCATCGGCAGATAATTCCACCTCTTTAATAAGAATGGGTTGAGGCTCCTCGGGTTTGCAGCCCTGCGTTTTTCGGTTAACGAGGTAAGACACATGTTTGGCTTTTTTGAGCTCATCCTTAGCCGTGCTTGAGGCGACGCGCTCTGCATCAAAGTGATTGTCTGTTAACTCCCAAACACGCAGGTATAGGGTTTCACCCGGTTTAGCGGCAAGGTTTAGCGTCAGTGGCTGTGAGTCTCCTTCTCGATGTGAAACCACAAGCTGGTTTGCGCCTTGGCAAATATTGCTGACGAGGTACTGCCCAGGGTTGAGTGCACCTACCACGTGCTCATCTATACGGATGATGGGGCTACCCGATTTGTTTTCTTTATTGCTGCGATATAAGACCAACCGCGCCTCGTTAGGAGGAATTGCGGGTTGTTGTTCAGCTTTATACGGGTGTTTGGGGCCTGTGAGTTCAGGCGTAGCGCACCCTGCAATAGCGAGTAAAGATGCAGCGGTAAAAGTAAGCCCAAGGGATGTTAAGTTTATTTTCATTTTTTTCTCTCGTCACCGCACTACAGCGCTAGCCATGTGAGATGTAAAAATGGTGGTTTTATTGATTTGTCTTATTGTTGTCTTTGTCGCTTTTATGTTAGGCGAACAAGTCAACAAAAGCCAAGCCAAGTGGAATAAGGGTATGTTTATAAAACATAAGTGCACTTTCGTACCAGCTTTTAGGTAAAAAAAGTCAAAAATTTATACTTTTCATGGTGTTATCAGTTGTCAGCGGCTACAAATATACGACTCGCAGTATATTAAAGCGAAAAATTGGAATGAGGTATCAGCGGAAGGTATGAGAATTGCATCACACTTTTAGTAATTAGTTATTACTAATGTAGTGGCGCCATAGGGGTAAAAGTGTTGTTGCTTTGTAAAAAATTCTTGCTCTATGGTGTTGTTTCTCTTGGTTTTGCCTGCAAATGCAGTGCCAGCATTTGGCTCCATAACTTTAAGTAGTGATCCATTACCTCTGGGCTTTCTACTAGGTGTAGGTCTAAGGCCATCCCTCTTAACAACCATTGAGTGAGTGTCATGGCTTGGCGCACGTTGGTGCCTTCGTGAATGGGTTCTAGGTAATGGTCGGCAGCGTTACCCAAGGTAATATGGCCTGCGGTCCACACTTGTTGCAGCACAAAGGCGAGGTCTTTGTCTCGCTGGCTGGCCATCAATAGCTCTTGTAAAGCACGGAATTCAGGCTGATAAAACACATGTTTCCACGCGCTATAAATCAAATCATGCAGCCTGTCGTTTGAGGCTTCTAATTCCTCCATGGCTTTACCCATCTGTAGGTATACCCGTTTTATCATCATTTCGGCGGTGGCTTTCATTAATGCTGCTTTGTTTTCAAAGTGATGCATGGGTGCCCCGCGCGAAACTCCCGCCGTTTGCGTAATACGGCTAACGGTGGTGCCAGCATAGCCATCGGCCGCAAGGCATTTAAGCGTGGCGTCTAAGATTCGGCGTTGCATAGCGCTGCTGCGTTCCGCTTGGGAGCGGCGTTTTTTGATAAAGCGGGTGGCCATAATTATTCCAATTGACAAAAAGTAATGGGCATTACACCCCTAAAATTGATTAATCATTGACGCCTTAGGGCGCCTCTATTAAACATGTTGAACGTTCGTATTGTAAATACCTTGTTCATTGCAAGGTGGTGTTTAATTTTTTAGGTAGGATTTTTCATGGCTGAAGTACATGTTCCATCGCCCGTTAACCCAATGATTCCCCGTACTATTTTTAATGAAGACCACGAAGCCTTTCGCGCCACAGTGCGTCGTTTCTTTGAAACTGAAATAGGTCCCTTTTACGAAAAGTGGGAAGAGCAGCAACATATTGATCGTGAATTATGGAACAAGGCGGGCGAGCTAGGCTTGTTGTGCCCCACCGCGCCTGTGGAGTACGGCGGTTCAGGTGTGGACCGCATTTATAGCCAAATTTTAATGGAAGAGCAGGCGCGCGTGGGGGATTCCGCCTCTGGCTTTGCACTGCATTCGGATATTGTTGCTAACTATATTTTGAATTTCGGCAACGAAGAGCAAAAGCAGCAGTGGATTCCTAAAATGTGTTCAGGCGAGGTGGTATCTGCCATCGCCATGACAGAGCCCGGCACAGGTTCAGATTTACAAAGCATTAAAACCACGGCTAAAGCCGATGGCGATGATTACATCGTGAACGGCTCCAAAATCTTTATCACCAACGGTTACTTGTGCGATATGGCAGTAGTCGCTGTGCGCACGGGTGATTCCGGTAAAGGCGCACAGGATGTGTCTTTGCTCATTATTGAGGCCGATCGTGAAGGTTTCACCAAGGGTAAGCCGCTGAATAAAGTGGGTATGAAAGGCCAAGATACTTGCGAATTATTTTTCGATAACGTGCGTGTGCCTAAATCCAATCTGCTCGGCATGGAAGGCATGGGCTTTATCATGCTGATGAAAGAGCTGGCTTGGGAACGCATGATGATTGCCATTATTTGTGCGGCTGCAGCGGAGCATGCGCTAGCTCATACGGTGGAATACGTGAAAGAGCGTGAGGTGTTTGGTCGTGCTGTAGCCAAATATCAAAACACGCGCTTTAAATTGGCCGAAATGCGTACCGAAATCCAAATTGCTCGTACCTATGTGGACCGTTGCATGGAGTTGGTGGTAACCAACCAACTCACTCCCGATGCAGCCTGTGCGGCCAAGTACTGGGTGTCTGATTTGCTCAGCAAAGTGGTGGATGAATGTGTGCAGTTGCACGGCGGTTATGGTTTTATGCTTGAGTACCCCATTGCGCGTGCTTATATAGACACCCGTGCTAATCGTATCTATGGAGGTACTAATGAAATTATGAAAGAGTTAATTTCTCGAAGTATGTAAATGTTATTAGCGGCTTCTATGAGCCGCTTTTTTATATCGTTAATAAACGGTGTAAGCAACGGCTGTGTTGTGCATTTATGTTTTTTGCTAGCGTTATAGTTTGCGAACTAACCTGCCTTTCCTTTAATGTTGTCTATTACATATTGTTTACCACATATTTTTTAGACTAAAAGGTGTAAAGGGGTTTATGACAAAGCATTCGGGTGATGAAAAAGGTGAAACTGAGGAACCACTTACACAAAGGCCGCAACGAAGGCAACAATTGCGAGAGTCTGCGCGGCGAGTATTTCAAGAAGTTTCTGCACGTAGAAAGGGGCTTGTGCATCCCGCATTAATTCCTGGTATTGGGGTTGAGCGCACCAAATTTGAATTTGGTACCAACCCTCTTGTCTTTGCCATCTCAGGCTTACTTATCCTTGGTGTTATTCTTTGGGCGATTATCGCTCCCCGTACCATTACCATGGTGGGTAATGAGTCCTTGGCTTGGGTCACCAGTAATTTCGGTTGGTTATTTAGTTTGCTAGCCGTGGTGGTGCTGGGGTTCATGCTCATTATAGGTTATGGCCGTTGCGGCGGTGTGCGCTTGGGTGCAGATGATGAGGAGCCTGAGTTCTCCACTGTATCTTGGGTGGCTATGCTGTTTTCCGCGGGAATGGGGATTGGGCTTTTGTTCTTTGGTGCTGCTGAGCCTTTGGCACACTTTAATGCTGTTCCCCACGGGTTCGGTGTGGAGTCTGGTACACCCGATGCGGCTAACGCAGCCATTGCTCAAACTATTTTGCATTGGGGTGTGATTCCCTGGGCGTTTTATTCCTTAGTGGGTGGAGCCATTGCTTATAGCGCTTATCGTCGAGGACGCACCCCGTTAATTTCTGCCATTTTTGAGCCGATTTTTGGCGATAAAATTCAAGGTCCAGTTGGCGCCATCATTGATGTATTCGCTATTGTGGTAACACTGTTTGGTACTGCAGTTTCCTTAGGTTTAGGGGCGGTACAAATTGGCCAAGGGGTGGAAATTGTAAGTGGCGCAGGCAAAGTAGGTAACGCTTTTATTGTTGGCGTTATTGCTGTGCTTACAGTGGCATTTATTATTTCTGCCGTATCCGGCGTTAAGCGCGGTATTCGCTTATTGTCTAATACCAATATGTTGGTAGCTGGTTTCTTAGCCATATTCGTGTTTGTGGCTGGCCCCACTATGTTTATTCTTAACTTCTTACCTGCGGCTTTTCTCTCTTTCTTCAAAGAGTTTTTTATGATGCTGTCGCGTAATGCTAACCAAGGGCCAGAGGTGGCAGATTTCTTATCTGCTTGGACAACGTTTTATTGGGCTTGGTGGATTTCTTGGACGCCTTTTGTGGGCATGTTTATTGCTAAGATTTCCCGCGGCCGTACCTTGCGTGAATTCGTTACCGTGGTAATCATTGTGCCAGCCACTGTGTGCGCCATTTGGTTTATCGTTTTTGGCGGTGCCGCCATGTCCATGGATTTAAGTGGGCTAGCGCTAAGTGACTCTGGCTCCGCAGAAGCCATGCTATTTAATATGCTGAGAAACCTACCCTTGGGTGGGCTCACAGTGATATTAGCCATGGTGTCGATTGTGGTGTTTTTTGTGACCTCAGCGGATTCAGCCTCTATTGTTATGAGCTCCATGACACAGCGCGGTAAACCTGAGCCCACAGCTAACGTCACCATCACTTGGGGTGTTTTATTGGGTGCCACCGCTGCTTCGTTATTATGGGCAGGTGGTGAAAACGCCTTGAATGGCTTGCAATCCATTATGGTGGTATCGGCGTTACCCTTTGCCTTTATCATTATCGGCATGATGATCTCGTGGACCAAAGAACTACGTATGGATCCTTATTTGTTGCGTCGTCAATATGCAAGCGCAGCTATCGCTCAGGGGGTACGGTTAGGTATTGCCGAGCACGGTGATGACTTCGTGTTTGGTGTGAGTGAAGTGCCTGCTGAAGAAGGGGCGGGTGCTTGGCTCGACAGTAAAGATCCTAAGCTGACAGAGTGGTATACAGAAGCCGTAGAGGACGCTGTGGATATTGTAAGTGCGGAAGACGTGTTACGTACTTTAACGCCAGGCAAGATTCAACCCAAAGGGCCAGATCGCCCCGATCTCACCGCCTCTGGTGATGAATCCATGGTGGCAGAGCGACCAGGTGCTAAAAAAGAAGAGTAACCATGAGTTGTTAAGCCGTTAAAAAGGCCGAATCCATTAAGTGGGCTCGGCCTTTTTTTGTTGCCGCCACTGCCTAGGCGAACAACCACTCCAACGTTTAAAAGCGCGCGAAAAAGCGGTTTCGTCGGCATAGCCTAGGCTTAAGGCTAAATCAGTAATACGTACTTGAGTGTGTAGTAGTTGCTGTTGAGCATTTTCAAAGCGTAGCTCATCTATAAGTTCGCGAAAACTGGTGTTTTCAGCTTGGAGTTTAAGTTGCAGTTGGCGTGGGTGAAGCTCAAGCACATTGGCAATTTTGTTTAGGCTTGCTTCGCCTGTGGCTAATAAGGATTCTGCTACTTGTTTAACTCGGCTTGGATAGTCTTGAGGTGCTATTGCATGGCGAGAAAACTCTGACAATAAATGGCGTTTAATAAGGTCTCTCTGCTCGCTAGGCTTTAGTAGTAACACATTCTTGTTGCAGTAAATGGCGTTGCTGACTTGGCTAAATAGCACTGGTACCTGAAATATTTCTTGGTAGAAATGATTGTGTTTGGGCGCTGGATGAGCGAAGGCAATGCAGTTGGGTGGCCAAGCGTCTCGAAAGAAAAGATGAGCGGCACGATACATAACGCCCACGCCTAGCTCAACTAATTGGCGCGTGTCGATGTTGCTAGCTAGCTGTAAATGGTAACTGATGATGACTTCTTCAGCCTTTTCGGTGAGTTGCAATCGAATACCAGGCGCGTGCAAATGAGCATATTGGTTTGTAATGCGTACCAAGTCGACTAAATTTTCTGCTTGAGATAATAAAAGGCCAAAGGGGCCAAATACTAAATAGTCTCGTTGTTGGCTAAGAGCTAGCCCAAACTGTTGATTTCCGGAGCGTTGCGCTGCTAGGTTAAGCACCTCTCCAACGCGGGCATAATCCACCAATAAGTCTTGGCGGCGCAGCAGAATAGGGTCGAGCCCCGATTCTCGTAATAATGCATGCGCATTGAGTTGGTGTTTACGGCAAAGAGTTTCAAAACCAACAAAAACGGCACTGCGGGCGCTATGATGCATAACAAGCCTTTTCGTAAAATGTCAGGTTGATTTTCGTAAAATGCCAAGTTTGACAAGCTTTCTCGTTATAGGCTACTCATATCAAAATAAAAATTGTGGTGAGTAATGCGTCAGCAACAATATAAAACCGATGTACTCGTCGTAGGTGCGGGATTGGCTGGTATTTGTACTAGCCTAGAACTGCTCGATAAGGGCTATAACGTATTAATGCTCGATGGTAGTCCGCGGGAACGCTTTGGCGGACAAGCTAAAGAAGCTTTTGGCGGTATGTTGCTTAATAACACGCCTGAGCAACAACGTAATAAAGTCATCGACTCAAGCGAGCAATTTTGGCACGACTGGCAAACAGCGGCGCAATATAAAGATGAAGATGTGTGGGCGAAGCGCTGGGGCCAAGCTTATACCGAACACAATCGTACAGAGATTTATGATTGGCTGCATGGTTATGGCATCCGCTTTTTCCCCGTGGTGCAGTGGCCAGAGCGTGGTAATTATGGCAACGGTAATGCGGTGCCGCGCTATCACGTAGCGTGGGGCTGCGGCGAAGGTGTTACTAATACGTTAATTGAACATTTGCTTAGCCATCCACAAAGTCAAAAACTTACCTTGCTGTTCTCTCATAAAGTCACTGAAGTGACTTATCAAAATGGCCGCGTAGTGGGTGCGACAGGCACCAATGATGGCGGTGATTTTGAAGTGCAGGCTGAGCACACAGTGCTGTGCTGCGGCGGTATTAATGGCAATTTAGAAAAAGTCCGCCAAGTGTGGGACCCAATTTATGGCCCGGCCCCCCAACGCTTATTAAGCGGCACCCACCCTAGTGCTGATGGGGCCTTGCACGAGGCGGTGGAGCAGCTTGGTGGGCAAGTAAAAAACCTACACTATATGTGGAACTACGCGGCGGGTATTGCCCATCCCAACCCAGATTACCCGCACCACGGGTTAAGCTTGATTCCTACTCGTTCTGCTTTATGGGTGGATGCCCATGGCCGCCGAGTGGGGCCTTTCCCCATGGTCACAGGGTTTGATACCCACGATTTGTGCAAGATTACAGGCCATTTGCCGCATCAATACACTTGGCAAATTATGAACAAGCGCATTGCGGATAAAGAGCTCGCCATTTCCGGCAGCGAGACCAATCCGCACTTCCGCGATAAAAAAATGTTGAAGATTTTGCTGCAAGTATTACGTGGTAACCACCAGCAAACCCAATGGCTTATCGATGAATGCGAAGATGTGGTGATGGGTAATACCATCGAAGAACTCGCCGCAAAAATGCAGCAATTAGAACCCAATGTGCCCATTGATGTGGAAGGCATGAAGGCAGATATCGCACGTTACGACCATCAAGCGCGTTTACCCGTAAAAATCCAAAACGATGAACAGTTGCGCCGCATTCAATTCTTGCGCCAATGGCGAGGAGACCGCGTGCGCACCTGTAATTCACAACCTATTGTGGATGCCAAACATATGCCGTTGATTGCTATGCGCTTGCGTCTAATCAGCCGCAAAAGCATGGGCGGCATGCTCACGGATTTACATTCGCGTGTGCTTGATGGCTCTCAAAACCCCATTCCAGGCCTCTACGCCGCTGGCGAGGCCGCCGGTTTTGGTGGTGCGGGTATTGCCGGCATTCGTTCCCTCGAAGGGACATTTATCCCTAACTGTATTTTTAACGGGCGCCGTGCCGCCCTTGGTATTAGCGAAGGTTAATCGCTGACTCATTATTTCAGGAGAAATAGAATGAAAAAGACAGGTGCTCAGTTAGCGTGTTTCGCCTTAGAACAAATTGGTGTGAAGCGCACCTTTGGTATTCCGGGGGTGCATAATACCGAGTTGTATGACGAGCTCAACAAATCTGAAACCATTACCCCTGTGTTAGTGACCCACGAAGTGGGCGGCGCTTTTATGGCGGATGCAGTAAGCCGTACTAGCGATACCATTGGTACCATGGTGATTGTGCCCGCAGCGGGTGCCACCCATGCCTCAAGCGGTATTGGCGAGGCTTTTTTGGCAGGTATCCCCATGCTGATTATTTCAGGCGGTATCCATACCGAAAGTGGGCACCAATTCCAATTGCACGATATGGATCAGCACACTTTGCTGTCGCCCATTACCAAGGGCAGCTTCCATATTCGCAGCCACGAAGAAGTGATTCCTACTTTGTATGCGGCTTATCAGCTTGCCATGCGCGGTGAACCTGGCCCTGTGTTTGTGGAGTTGCCTTATAACATTGGTAATTTTTTAGGCGAAGTAGAAAGCATGCCAGAATTCCCTGGGCTTGAGCCACTGCCCAAGTTCGATCAAACCTTAGTGGAGCAAGCAGCGCGCTTATTGGTGGAATCCAAACAAGCAGGCTTCTTCTTAGGCTGGGGCGCTGTGGATTGCGAAGCAGAAATGATTGAGTTAGCAGAGTTGCTTAACGCACCTGTGGCCACCACCTTGCAGGGGCTAAGCGCCTTCCCGGGTAACCACCCCTTACACACAGGTATGGGCTTTGGCGGTTATTCCGTACCTGCTGCAGAGAAGGCGTTTGCTAAGTGCGATGCCGTACTTGCCGTGGGTGCTCGTTTTGCGGAAATCCCCACCGGCAGCTTCAGCATGAAAGTGCCTGAAAATCTGATCCATATTGATATTAACCCAAAGGTATTCAGCGCCAACTATCCCGCCAAAATAGCCATTGAAGGGGATGCGCGCAAAGTGGTACCTGCCTTGCTCGAAGCGGTGAAAAAGCTCAACCCCCAAGGCAGCAATAATGCTATGAAAGAGCAAATTGCTGCGGATAAAAAAGCTTACTTGGATGAATGGCTTGCCCACGATAGCGGCGACAGAGTAAACCCAGCCAGGTTTTTTCAATCCCTGCGCCGCCAAACCAGCGATGACACCATAGTGGTGGCGGATGATGGCAACCATACTTATCTAGTGGCGGAATTGATGCCCATTTTAGGCAAGCGCCGTTACACATCGCCTACGGACTTTAATGCCATGGGTTACTGCGTGCCGGCTACGATCGGCGCCAAAATGGAAAACCCAGATACACCTGTGGTGGGTATAGTGGGCGATGGTGCCCTGCTAATGACGGGTATGGAAATGATCACCGCCGTGCGCAACAACTTAGGGCTGGTGGTGTTTGTGTTTAACGATGGCGAGCTTTCACAAATCGCTCAAGCCCAAGAAATTCCTTACAACCGCAAAACCTGCACCGTGCTGCACGATTTTAAAGTGGGCGCACTGGCAGAAGCCGTTGGCGCTGAATTTGTGGCCATTCATAGCGAAGCGGATATTGATGCAGGCATTCAACAAGCCTTGTCGTTTGCTGCACAAAATCGCCCCGTGTATGTGGACGTACGCGTGGATTATTCCAAACGCACCCGCTTCACTAGCGGCATTGTGAAAGCCACGCTTAAGCGCTTCGCTGCCCGCGATAAAGTACGGATTATTAGCCGTGCGGTGGTGAGGAAGATTACTGGGTAGGCTCTTGTGGCGAGCTGGCAGTTGCCCTTATGCCGGGCGGGATTGCGCTGGAACCGCGCGAGGTTCCCGGCACCGAGAGTTCTTAAATACCGTCAACACAAGCAAGCTTGCATAAATGGTTTCCTTCAGCGAAAACCATGCTGAAGGAAACCATTTATTCCAGCCTATTTACCCTAGCCTCTAAGAGAAATCGGGTGCGGGAGGGGTATAAAAAAGACTGGTTTTGTGCGAGGTTGTTGTTTCGAGCGTTTAGCTACGCCCTTGCTAGCGCCTAACTTAGTGGCACCAACATCCTCCCATTTCCACCAACCCGATTTATCTTAAAGCCACCAGTGGTAGGCACGGAGAAACCACTCTTTCTTTTGCGTGCTCTTCCGCAAAAAAAGAGTGATTTCGCAGTGCTTATTGCTGATGAATTTAATTTAGAACCCCTTGCGTGGCACCCGCCCGGTGTTAGGGCAACCCGCGCGGTTCTATCGCACACCCGCAGTGCTTATTGCTGATGTTGTTTGTTTAAAACTCGTTGAGTGGCACCCGCCCGGTATAAGGGCAGGTGCAAGCTTGCTCGTGTTGGAGGTTGTTAAAAACACCTGGTGCCGGGAACCCGCGCGGTTCCAGCGCAACCCCGCCCGGTGCTAGGGCATTTGCCCCTCGGCACGAGCCGAGGAACCTGCCCGGTTCAAGGGAGCCCCCAACGAATGCTGGGGGCTAGGGGAGGAGAGTTTACTTCTCTGCTTTGTGGAACAAGACGCCTTGTACAATCTGCCAAGTGACGGCAAAGGCGCCCACGATAAACACCACGTCGCCAATGGTGCGGATCCAGCGGAGGGTGTGCAGTACATTGCTCTGCATAAACTCTTCGCTGCGCGCATACCATAAGCCTTCAGAGGCGCTGGCGACGAACTGGATAATACCCACAGGTAGCAAGCTGGTGAATAGCATGAGCACCAAGCCAATGTTGAGCCACCAGAAGGCGGTCTTCATGAGCTTCTCGTTGAACACCATATTGGGACGAATGTAGCGCAAGATGAACAAAGCGAAGCCGAGCGCTAAGAAGCCGTATACCCCAAAGAGTGCTGCGTGAGCGTGGGTAGCTGTGGTGTTAAGCCCTTGGATGAAGTACAAGGCGATGGGTGGGTTGATCATAAATCCAAACACACCTGCACCGAGCATGTTCCAGAAGGCCACCGCCACAAAGAACATCACTGGCCACTTTAAGTTTTCCATCCAAGGGGCCTTGTGCTGCATGCGCCAGCTGTTAAAGCCTTCATAACCCAAGAGGATAAGCGGCACCACTTCAAGCGCACTAAAGGTAGCACCTACGGCCATTACAGG
>Ga0209487_1001168_pt1 | contig 22601 bp, 26 predicted proteins | sample Poulit2012_FD_187524 | JGI IMG/M metagenome (GOLD analysis project Ga0209487, IMG submission 187524) | Agricultural soil microbial communities from Georgia to study Nitrogen management - Poultry litter 2012 (SPAdes) (version 2) | ecosystem: Environmental > Terrestrial > Soil > Agricultural land...
ACCACTGGTTATTATCAAGATCGGGCATATGTTAAAGTAGTCAATAATAACTCATATGATGCAGCGGGTGAAACATTAGAAATCGGTGATTTATCCCGCATAGAAGCACATGAGAAGTCAGACGACCCAGGGGAGTCTGAGGATCCAAAAGACCCTGAGAAACCTAAAGATCCAGAGGAGACAGAGGATACTGAAGATCCTGAAAATCCGAAAGATACAGAGACACCCGAGAATACGGATGACCAAGAAGGTCCAGAAGAAACAGAGGACGCTCAAGAGTCAGATGAAGAAGTAGGGGATACAGAACAAGATAATAATGGGTCAGATGAAAAAACGGAAAACAACAATACACAGGATGAAGACAATAAACTACCCAAGACAGCAACATCGTCTTATAACTTCATTTTTATTGGGGTACTGATTCTATTATTAAGCGGTACGATTATGATTGTGAGGAAAAAGTTAGATACGAGATAAAATGAACACAGGAAGAAAAGCCTTGGAATGTCCAAGGCTTTTCTATTAATGTATTAGACATCAACTTTAAACACGATACATGATCGTATGTACTGATCCTGATAAGTAAACTGAAGCACGTGTGCATAATGCACTGCTGTTTAGTATTTGGACCCGTGATCATGCACCCTTAAAAAGATTTATTACTTTAAATTGATCGTATGATTTACTTTGTCATAATTTTATAAATTGTATAATCATTATCTATTATGGCTAATTTACATACGCCTGAAGTACTGGACTCTAAAATACGAGAAATTGTGGAAGGAAAAGCCAATGTAAAATTAGATATCGAATGGGTACCTAATAGTAATTACAATGAAAAATTGAATTCGGCATTTGCAACAAATACACTTCCTCAAGTTGTGTCAATTGGATCAGAACAACTCGATCAATTTAGAGAAGCAATTCCTTCATATAAAATTTCAAAATTATCAACGACCCATAAATCCCCTTGTTTATTAAGGTGAACCTCTAAAACTGTATACTCGTGGTCAGATGTATCAGTATTTAAGTCTTTCACTTGGTTGTCGAATGTAACAAAGGCGCTCGCTTGTTGATCATCAATAGGGTTTGTATAAATGCTGACATTGCTAGGATGGTATTCAAAATTAACTTCCAATTCTTCATCAGAACTGAAAATCCTCGAATAAATCTCATTTGATAGTATGTTTTCACCATCTTTTTTGCGATCTTCATAATTAGTTTGTGTTATTGTAAAGACACTTTGTATAAACAAATCAACACTATCTTTTATTGATTCATCATCGTTATTACTGGATTCGGATTGTTCTTGATCTCTTGCATATTCTAAACGTTCAATTAACTCTTTTTGTTCCTTGTTCTCCTTTTCCAGTTTGTCAACTTTAGTTAAATATGAATCTATCTTAGCAAACATAAACCATAAAGCGACTATAACTAAAATGCCTATAATGAGTATTGACGTTTTTATAATCCAATCTTTACGTTTCATAAATTAATCTCCTTAAAAACCAAAATATGTTTGAGGGTCAAGGTTTTCACCATCAATGATTACATCTAAATGTAAATGTGGTCCTGTACTGTTACCCGTTGAGCCACAAATGCCAATAACATCACCTTTTTTGACTTTGTCACCATTTCTGACTAGTTGCTCAGACATATGAGCGTATCGTGTAATTACTTCTTCATTGTGTAACAGACTGACATAATAACCTAAAGACGAGTGCAGGGGAGCAACACGTGCCTCTCCGTCCATCATTGCTTTTATTTCGGTTATACCGCCCTTGCAACGTAAATCTGTTCCATTATGGAAGTCAGGTTTACCGTTAATGGTACGCTCTCCAAAGGTACTTGTGATGTACATTGTATCTAATGGCATAGTAAATGTACCGTCAAACTCACCATCCTCATGGTAGTATTGCAAGACTGCATCCACATAATATATATCACCGTAACATGCATCATGCATAATAGCATCAGGTCTTACACAACCGTAATCGCCGGTATGTTTCAATTCCTCATATTTTTCAGCGGAAAAATCAATGGCTTGTTGCAATGTATAATCGCCCTCGTTTTCCTCAACATAATCAATAAAACCTGAACCAAAATTGTAACTCTGTAAAGCAAGTTCCATCCTTTCGTCGGCTTGCTCCCAAACACTCGCAAAATACTCTATCCCCTTATCGATGGACAACTCAGGGTCATCTATACAATCAACTGACCCACAATGACTTTCGCTAGATTGCATGGGGTCATTTCCCTTACCCCCACTCTCTTGCATCATCAATGCCATTATCAAATCAACCTGATCAGGCACACCATGTTCCTCCGCATACTCTGTAATGAGTGATCGATAGCCTAAAACCTCATCACTTAAATTACTGTTACCATCACCAAAATCATGATCTGCATTATCAAAACCATCATCTGTAAATATACCTAGTAACATTACAAAAAACAAAAATGAGAAGAAAATAATTATAATAAATGGTGTTAAAAAGGCAAACACCGAAAGTGCGGATGCCTTTTTAACGTGTTTTGATGTTTTGTTATTCATATTTATTTCCACCTATTTCATTTCTCTTTATTGGGTTTTGTCTCTCTCTCACACCTTTATAGTCAGTATCTCTTATGCCCTGATAAGAGGAAATAGGCGAATTATACGAATTTCGCTCCATTGTATTATATGGATTACCCTTTCTATTTTCTGTTTTTAGCTCTGCGCTTGGTGTTCTGCTTGGTGATCTGCTCGGTTCTGCGCTTGGTGTTCTGCTTGGTGATCTGCTCGGTTCTGCGCTTGGTGTTCCGCTTGGTGATCTGCTCGGTTCTGCGCTTGGTGTTCCGCTCGGTGATCTGCTCGGTTCTGCGCTTGGTGTTCCGCTCGGTGATCTGCTCGGTTCTGCGCTCGGCTCATTAGGTTCCGCATTCCTTTGTGGAGATAATGCAACATTATTGGCATCTAGCCGATCAATGTCACCTGTTTTTAAATGCGTTTGTTGAAAGCCACCCTCTGTACCCGTATCATCCGTTCCAGTTAATTGTTGATGATATGGGCTATCCGTAAAGTTCTGATTTTCTTCTGAACTGTAGGGGTCTTCATGGTTTGGTATGTCTCCACGTTGAACACTTGCAACATGATCTTTTGCATTATTGAGTTTTGTTTTTGCCTTAGATAAAATTGGTGTCACTTTACCCTTTAAACCCGAACTCGCTGATCTATCAGGTGATTGCCTATTTACATTAGGTACTTTTTGATTCCCAATTGACTGGCGCTTAACATTACTGGAAGATGTATTTTCATCCTTAGATTCCTTAGATTGTGACCTTCTAAATCTATTAAAAGGCATATTCGCATTCGTTCTGCCACCAAAATCATTAACAGTTGCACTTGCTCCCTCAAACATCTTAAATGCAAATTCTCTTTTCATATAAATGAAAATTACAGCAACCGCAAAAATTATTTGTACAAACATACGATAAAAAATATTGCTACTTGCATCCGTTATACTGTAGCTTAAACTTATAAAGCTAGTTGAAATTAAAATAAAAAATAACAATATCCCTCTAAAAAGCACTATTTTCATTACTAATTTCATATATGCGCCTAACAATGTCTCAAGTGTCGGTATTAGGCTCATTATTAATACTATGGGTAAGCTAATTAGTGATAAAATTAATGCAAATTGCATTAACACACGCATCAGCGCTAAAAAGAAAAAAACAATACCTTGAATAACAGTTGTTAAAATCGAACTTATGATATAGGATGCTGAGGTAAAACCGTTACCCGCAAATATATTTTCATTACCTATTTTATTTAATTCCTCTTTTGCTATATCCCTTCTCTTCTCAATCCCTTTTGATGTATAAGGGTCGGCATCTAAATATTTAGTTACCCTTGTTTCTCCGTTTTCATAACTAATCCCAGCATCAACACCCTCATCATGAATAGCTTCTTCATCAACTTGACCATATTGCAGTAATAAATAGGGTTTGTATATAACGGAATCAAAAACCTTATTTTCTATCATTGTCGCTAGGTCTCTCATAGAGTCAGCATCACCAATGTCTGCATTTTCTAAATTAATGGTGCCTTCTCGATCTGATAACGTGGGATTAGCTTTTAAAATAGCATTCTCAAATCCAATTGAAATGGAATCTACTAAATCAACATAATTAAATTTCTCGCTTTTAATAGAAAATAGTAATGCCAAACTAATAACAATTAATGTTAGTATTTTAAAAAATCCCGACCAATCTTGTTTTATATACGCTCTAACGACAATACCAGCCGATGCAATCGCCATAGAAAAATACAGAAAATTGGTTATCATTGACCCTGCTGTAGCTGAGGCAATGGATGTAACAGAATCTTTTGTCAGGCTTACTATATCTAGAGAAAAGAGTTGATATACTATCATCATTACAAGCTGAGCTAAAACCATGTTAATTGACCATAAAAAATCCTTTATTGCCGTCACAATCCAGTTACCTGTTTGTTTTTTAATCGCATACCATGCTTCATCTGCATATGTTATTAACTCAAATCGGTTTGCTTCATATTCTTTACTGTCTCTCGTTATAGTTTCTTCATCGTCCGCATAGACAACAGAGTTTGTATCAATACCAAATAATGAACTATCATTTATCGTAAACATAAAACCAAAGAACATCGTAAACAAAACTACAATCAAAATTTTTTTATTCATATAAATCCACCCCCTTTAACAAATGTACGTAAATTATAAATCCTCACATTCATTATTATAAACCTCATAAACTAAACCTAAATTAGGCATATTATAAATTACTTCATCATTAGTCCAAATTACTTTATCACTTTCCTCACCATCTTTTGATTCCCAAAAAATAAGGTATTCTCCTGAAAAATTACCGCTTTCTTTACTCGCTTTGCATATTTTACTTAACACAACATCATCTTCGGTATATTGACCAAAATTGATATTTTTTAAATCCCGTTCGTAAATACTCTCAACTGCTTCTGCTTTAATTTCGTCAATGTTATCCAAGCCAAAAGGATTATCCTTGCAACCAGCCAAAAAAATACATGAAATAACTACTAATAGGCTAATGATTTTTTTCATGTTGACCTCCTATATTAATTGTTCCTCGTAGTATATTGCCTTATCAGCACGATCTGTCGTTTGAAATGCCTCGAACCATTCATCAAACAAAACATCAATTGCTATAGCTTGATTCCTCCCCATGTGATCTTGAAATAGACACATACCAGTTCCAAGGTTTCGGACAATTTCTATATTTTTTTCGTTATCTTGCAAGTCAAAAAATCGCAAAATCGGTTTTATAGTATCATCCGATTTTGGTCTAAATGCAAATTTAACACCGATTTGTTCCTTTGTTGTATCGACATTGAAATCGTCAAACGCTTGTGTAACAAGGACTATATCAGTCCTTAATGACCTTCCTGTTCTTAGCATTTCATCGATTAAATCTTGGCCACGATCAGACCGTTTTAAAATCCATGCCTCATCAAATATGATCATCGCATCCTCATTAGGATTAACACTAAATGTATGAACGTATTTTGATATAGACATCATCAAACATAAACCTATACGTTCTTCATCATTAAAATTATCTGTTGTAGGCATCTTTAAACCTTGCAATCCAAGTACATTAATCTGACTTTCAAAATCTAAGCCTCGTGAATATTCATCACCAAATAACATGCGACCCAGACCGTAATTGTACTTACCTATGACAGCGCCTAGTGTCTCATCCTTCTCTTTTATCTTATTTAAAGCGCCTGTCAATGTTGGGTTTTCTTCATGTGACACTTCGTCTACAACTGCCTGATTAATAATCGCTTCATCATTACGCGAACCCGCTGATTTTGCTAAAGTTGTTAAAATCATGTCAGCAGTTTGTATTGCGTTGTCACCTTCCAAAAAGACAAGAGGGTCTAATGCACCCTTATATCTTTTTTCCTCTGACAAATGGACAAAATTTATACGTTCATACAAATTTTTAAATTCAGGAACATGATGATATTTTTCTAATGCACGCTCATAGTAACGTTGTAATTCGTTTTTGGGGTCAATATATAAAACCTTTGAGCCAAAAAACGTTGTCCACGTAAACAGGTTTTTTACATGCAATGATTTACCACTACCTGGAGGACCAGTTATGATTATGTTTCCATTTGTGTGTGTAGCGCCACCAATAGCACGCTTTGTTAAGGTAGGATTAAATACAACCACATTGTTATTGATCGCCCTTGCTTGCTCAACATTACTAATTTTTTTACCAGTAATAACTTTACCAAGAACCATGCCAAATTTATTTCCAATTCTATTGTTTAAATCAAAAGACGATTGCGCTAAATACGTTTCGTCAACCACTTGCTCAAAATAATCATATACCGTCATTGATGATGGTAGCGATTGACCAAAAAGCGTTAATTGATCGACTAACGGTCGAACCATCTTAAACTGTGTATTCTTAAACATGTTAGATAGTGCACGATACTTTTCTTCTAAAACTTCCTTGTCACGATCGGCAATAACCAACGTAAACGTCATATAAAGTATGTCTCTGCTTGAATCTTTAACGTCTTGCAATAAACCACTCATACGTGGAAATGCCCTCTCAACAATAGGGTCATCATCAGCAGATTCTGTCGATAAAAGTTCTGTGTCAAAATTTCGAAACCTTTTACGTAACTTACGTACTTGACGTACATTGACATCATTGTCTTTAAAGTGATACTTGATTTGGATTTCAACAGGGAAATCAACATTTTCTAAGATGTCCAAAATATACGAATTATTTTCTATAACTGCGGGCATTTCACTTATTGGCAAAAATGCTAAATATTCAGTATAATCAGCGTGCGTGACAGTCATATAACCATACTTATTTTGTATGACACCCTCAGTTAAATTGTAATCATTGATATCACTTTCTAAATCATCGTCCGTCCTATGGAAATGATAATAAACTATTTTTTCTACTTCGGTTTTCGGGATGGGAATAATCTTCTTATGGTAACTCGCCATTTCTCTGAATCGTAACTCTAACTCTTCAAAGTATTTATAATCATCTTCGAGATGATCTCGGCGATTAATCACTTTTGAAATATCATCTTTTAACCTTTTAAATAATTTCAACATAAAGTCTTGAACGTCTGTTGTTACAACGTTATCCATCTTATTCAAATTAACCGCTAAATAGATGTTGTAGTGATATAGGTGTACTTCGTTTTCAAGAATAGCGCCCGCCCTATCAAAATACTTTTTCCCTATATCCTCAAATTCACCTTCCACAAAATCCTTTTTAATCACATCTGTAAAATTCTGGAAATTAAACCTCCTTGGGATAATCATAATGTGATAATCATATTCGTTTTGCGCTAAAAATTCAGCAGTTCTTTGAACATACCGATCGTATTCAACTTCATTATTTAATGGAATGTGTTCCTCTGACAGTCGGTAAAACGCCCAAACTTCGTTACGTTTATTAAAAATCATATTTTTATATATGTGATGAATTGGAAATTCTAATTTATTTTCAAACATTGTCATTATCACCTCTCTCAGCAATAAATGATTCAAATTTCAAATCCGTATTCATTTGATCTCTTGGTACTTCAATAAAATGCTCATATTGCTTTTTACGATTGAATAAATATGAGATGCGATCTCTAAAAAACTTAATAATTCCTTTATTTTCATAATCTAAATTAAATATCAAAAAGACAATTAATGAAGGGACAAAAACAATAACAATTAACCAGTTTTGCTTAAAAAAACTCAAAATACCTTTATTAACTTTTGTTCCTAAAAGCAGGAAAAAAGCTACTATAAATAGAATAGATATACCAGATGCAATCAACTTCCTAGCTTCAACACCATTCGGAAATGAAAACTTATATATTTTATAAATTTTAATAGGATATTTGTATTCTCTTGTAAAATTTTCACCGATCATACATTTTCCCTCTCCTTAACCAAAAGAGAGTTGCCCCTCTCTTTTGGTTATCTCTTTTAATTATTATTATCAGAACCAACATCACCAAATATTGCATCTCCCACAACCTGAGCAAAATCTTGAATTTGTGGACCAAACAAGACAACGATTAACACACAAATACCCAATGTCAAACCTGAAAAGAATGCCCCCCAGTCTTGCCTAATGTAAGATGCAACCGCCCGAACAGCCATGATGATAAATACAATAAACATAATTTGTGACACAATATTTTTGGATATATCTTCTAAATTAAACATTTAAAATCCTCCTTGTGTTATTTCCTCAACAAAGTATGTGTTTTTTTGCTTACTTAAAACTAAATAATACTTATGATTTGTGATTAAATCCGTATCCTTATTTTTATAAGACACATTAACAACAACATTGTAATGATCATCTTTTGATACAGATTGCAAAATTTCACTATCAACATAAACATAGTTTGATAATCCTGTTTTTTCTTTAGTCATGTATGATAGTTGCTCATCCGACAACCCATAACTAGTAAAAAATCTATCCATAAATTCACTGATCGATTCTTTTTCAGATGTAGTTAATCGATCACCCTTCACTTCTTTGCCTTCCCACTTAACCTTATCTACATAATCTAGGCTAACAACAGCAGGGTTCTCAAGAACTGAAAAACTTTCACCATCTGTAACAACTGAAACAACATAATAATCTGTTTTATTAATTGTTGTTTCTTCCTCTACAATCTCAGTCTTTTTCTTCTTTTTCTTCTTTTTAGACTTTTTCTCGACTTCTTTTTCAATCGTTTCTTTAACAATGTCAATTTGAGTAATCTCATAATCAACGGAAAAGTAAATATTTGCTTGATCGTTTGATAGGTAATCAACAGTTACATACTCTAAATCCTTTAACTTTCTTTCGCCCTTAAAATCTGCTAAATTTTCAAGCTTAGATAAATTAAACCCTTCAATAAAATAACCACTTAATATATCCCTTCTGCGATCTCGATCATCCTTATCATCATTAATATTTATATATTTATCTAAAAAATCACTAGCAAAGTATTTAATTGCATCTGATCTGATAACAGATTCTTTATCAACTTCTTGCAACTCCTGATTAACTTTCCTTTGCTGAGCCACAACACTACTTCCAATTTGTTTGTATTTCGCAAAAAACAAAACATTGAAAAACAAAGAACATAAGATAACACCAAATACGAGAAATGTAACGAATTGTCGAATGCGATTCCTAGAAAACTGTAACTGCCTTGACGACCTGACCTTACCCTTTTTCCTAAAGGTTTTGTTTTTTGGCTTTTTATCTTTACTAACAGGTTTTTCATTTTTCCAAAATTTTAACTTAGACATAAATGTCACTTTTTTATCACTCATAGCATCACCCCCATTTCAATGGATTCCTAACATAAACAACATTAGGGTCTATCGATTCTAAACTGGCTTTCCTCGCAAATACAAATTCACCTGTCCGCAAACCTCGTATAACGTTAGGATTAACTTTAAATTTGTCAACACGTCTTATCGTTCCTTGGTCACCAGTAAAATCAACACGCTTCAACCTCCCCTTTCTACGTTGGGTAACAGTTGTTACATCTATATCCTTATAGGTACCAAAGTTGTTTGACCATTCATCCACTTCATTAGGATTATTAGTTTGACCCACCATATAAGTGTTGGTATTACCTACAATTTGATTTTTAAGTGATTTATCTACCTTGTCTAAATCTGCTAATGTTTGAGTTGCTATAACGCAATGAAACCCTGCTGATCGCGATTTATTAACCGTATCTACAATTTTGTCATTTGCATAAACGCTAAATTCATCATAAATAGCTAAAATTGGATTATCCTTTTGTTGAGTTTTATTGCGATAAGAAACAAGGTAGTTTATATCTGAAATAATAAAACGAGCAATCTTTTTAATATAATCATCGTAAACATTACCATCCAAACTTATGAACAGACCTTCTTTATTCTCGCTAAGTTTAATTAAATCAAGTCCATTTTCTTTCTCTTTAAACAAATGCCCAAGATCAGAATCAACCAATCCATACAATGCCATTCTAACAGTTGAAGCGTTCTCGAATAAGTATAACTCGCCTTCCTCAGATTCCTTCCAACGACCGAAGAACTTTTCGTAAAACCATTCCGACCTATCCGAACGCTTAACTTCTGACTTATCATTTCCGCTTTCTCCATCCAAAAATGAACCGTATTCTTGTTTAGGCTCTTCAAAAGAAGTGACTGAATCTCTATTCAATACCTTTTTAATTTGAGCAGGGTCTAAATATTTAGCGAAATTCCACAAATCCCTCTTTATATCAAAAGCATCAAGGAATTGAATTATTGTTTGAACAAGCGTTTTATTAACCATTACATAATATTCACTCTCTGTATCTACTAAATGTTGTAACTTATCTGTTATGATCGTTGAGTTCCCGTGTTTGATGGGATTGTATGTCAAATTTGATATATCAGAGAAAACATTCATATGACGGTCATATTTTTCACACAAAGAATCAACTTCATCTATACTTTCATGTGAGCCCTTTCCATCAATAAATATAAATGGATAATCTTTCATCAAAGCATACTCGACCATATTTAACAGCAATATCGTTTTACCACCACCAGTAGTAGCGCAAACGAAAGCATGCTGATTAATTTCTTTAAAATCCATATAATACGGTTTTCCACTTTCTGAGATGCCACATAATAATTGATCTGTCTTATTCGATTTAACATCTTTGCGCCATTTATTTTGAACTCTCTCGTTTATCTTAAAGCGATTTTTATATACCTTCTGATTATTCTTAGATTCCTTCTCTTTTAAAATTTCATCTTCCTTTGAGTTCACCAAACGTGATCTGTAGTATTCTGTAAATATATTAAACACAAAAGCAACTACAGAACCACCGCCAATATAAAGAAGATAAGACGCCAATGCTAAATCATTCTTCATCGAAAAAACACTTTCAATGAAGTTGTTAATTGAAGGAATTAAAACATACATGCCAAAAAAATACTTATAATCATGCAACATCACAAATCCAAACATCAAAATTCCTAAAATCAATAAAGTATAATGAACTTTCTTGCTTTTAATAATTCGCATCAAAATAAAAAACGGTATACTAAAAATAACCAACGGAAAAACAATTAAAGCGAAAACTACTGCGACAACTGCGAGACCCATTTCACTTGCAGTTTTATCCTGAATCATTTGATTTTCTAATTCGTTATTTCTTCTGCTAGTCTGCAAATTTTAATAACCTCCCCAACAAATCAATTTGCAACATATTACTCGGGAATTTAACTTTCTTTGCATTAGCGACAACAGTATTTTGTATTTCTTCTGATTCACAAACGTAAAATACAAAATCGTATTTCTTATTTAAAATTTCATCTTCATACCTCGATAATTTTTCCACATAACGCTTAGACGACTTACGATTTAACTCAACCTCATATGCGCCAACATCACCATCCATTGTAAATATTAAATCAGGTATACGATTAGGCACATCCTTCAAAACCCTTGAATCATGCTCTTTTCCCGGTGGCACTCTATTATCTATAAACTCACTCCTTAACTCTCTTTCAGTCACAAAACTATATTCACTACCTCTTTGCTCTGAAATCTTTATAAGTGCCAAAATCACATCATTACATAATAAATGATGCTCTAAATTAGCATAACTGATAACAGTAAACTTCGGCATGTCACTATCTAAAAAACTTACACCTGTAGGTCGAACGTAAACAACAGAATCATAACCAATCTTCTCAACTGCAACTAAATTTAACTCTTTTAACTTTTTAATCGCAGTATATACTGTTACATGACTAACATGTCCTTTTAAATATTCAATCAGTTGTGTAGATGTAATTATCCCAAAACGGTTAATCAGTTCTAAAACATTTCTTTGTCTTTTTGTTAATAACCTCATTTAAAATCCTCCTCAACATATAAAACCTCCTTATAAGTTTATAACAAAAAAAACAAACAATCGAATGACTTCTTTTTTATATCTCTTGATCTTTACTTTGAACTTGAACTTATCTCTTGATCTTTACTTTGAACTTGAACTTATCTCTTGATCTTTACTTTGAACTTGAACTTATCTCTTGATCTTGATCTCAACTCTGAACTTGAACTTATCTCTTGATCTTTACTAACATCTCCCTCTCTCTGTAACTTTAAAACACCTTTAATATATATATACCATATCATACAAATATTACCATTACAACCCCACATTTATTATCACGTTTGCCCGCTCCCGCCATTGACCACTCTGCATTGATGTTGATGCAGAGTGGTCAATGGCGGGAGCGGGCACGCACTTAGTGATAATATCAATGTTCAGATGCTGTTTTTTGCTTTAAAATGTCCACCCCACATATTAAAGGTGTTTTAAAGATGTATTTAACCTAAAAAATGGCAACTAAACAAAGTAATTAAAATAACATAAAATTATATCCCACAGTAATATACTAGGAAACAAGAACTAACGTTCCTGAACAATATAGTCCCCCAAAACATCATGCAAGAGTCTAAACTAACTGACAAACATCTGCTACTGGCCATAGGATACTTTTGATATGTATTGGCAGATTGGCCCATTGTTTTTTTAACTTGTGTCGTGATAAAAAGCATGCGTTGATATCTCTTTTGGGGTGAATTTTTGATTTATTCTGACGTGTTTTGGGGAGCTTGATAACATGATATTTAATTGTTCATTGGTGCTATTTTGTTTTTTTGATTTTATTGCATGGCTAATAATCGTGCTTTTTATAGCAAAAAAACTTCTAGCTGCACGACCACGACCAACAGTTTTTATTTTAAATATCTTACTTTTAATCGCCTTTTTAAACGACGATAGAGGTATATTTAATTCCTCGGCGATTGATCTATACGACGATTCAAAATATGGCTTCAATTCGCTTGTTTTGCTTTTTATGTAATCCTTAACATCCTGTACCCACTCATGATTATGTGAACGGATACGATCTTTTCGTGGTTTTGCAAACTTGTACCAACCGCTTTGCTTAGGTTTAAATGACACATCTTTAGTTGACCATGTCTCTAGCAACGCATCTACATACTCCCTTTTAACACCTTGGTAACGACCAGAGTATGCACTGTCTAATGTACGGTTAAACTGATTGATCGGTAAAGGATTATTTAAAGCGCTATTCCATTGATCTAGAACGTCATATGCATCATTAAATGGTATTTCATCTGAATAATTAGCTAATGCCAACGTAAATAATGCGTTATTTCTGCTAGACGCATAGTGACCCCTATCAATATTTTTATTATGTAAAAGAGATTTGTACCAATCTGAAGATGTATAAGCATCTAAAGATGCTTTACCTCCATAAACAACGTTAAATGCGCTTTTGCGCTTAGTTTTTTCGTAATCAATAGACCAATTAATAAAACTTTCAGTACTGGAAAAATCATCATTAAAATAAATAACATTATCAGTTCTTGGTATGCGAAAAAAGCCAAAAGGATTACAATTCACATCAACTGGCACAACTTGCTCAACTGCATGTAAAATGTTGCTATGAATGCGCTCAGCAATCCTAATAGCTTTAAAATCATAATTTTTATGTATGTAGAACGGTGTATCAAGCACAAAAAACACTTGATACCCTTTAGGTGTCTCTAGTATTAAATTAGGTCTAGGCATACCTAATTCATCACATTTTAAAAACAATCCATATAAATCTACTTGCTTTGTGTCTATATCATAACCCAAAGTATTTATCTGCTTAAGATTATTTTTTGTATGACCTTTTATAATTCGATTTGAAAAATCATAATATGTACCACCTAAAAAAGTGTTAGGTGTCCAATGTGTTAACTGATCAATATTATCATTCAATGTTTCATATGATGTCACTACAAAACCTTTACCTTGTGACAAATCCCCTTTGGATTTGGATACAAATACAGTTCCTGTTTTTTGATTTTTCATCTCTTTGTCATACGCAACAACGTCTCGTAAGCTAGCAGATGAATTACGTCTTTTATATTTATATAAATCATACCCAGTAAGTGCTTTTATGATTTCGATTGTGTTTTTCATGGTTCACCCTCCACAAAAAATAAAAAGGTTGCCATAGCCTGTAGCTACAACAACCTTTTGTCTTTGAATGGGGGTCTAACTTTTAAAAGTTATTTATAGATAAAAAGCTTGATTTTTTATCTATAGTTCGTTATTATAAGAATATAAATTCAATAACGAAGGGGTATTAACCCATTCAAAGCTAGTTTGGTTGGTAGCCGTGGCTAGCTTGTTTTAAACGGTATTGTTTACAGCAATACCGTTTTTACTTTTATTTTTAATTTATTTTTAAGCGACATAATATACTAGTTTGATAGATATTTTTTAAATCTATTAACTAACATAATATATCTAAGAAATACTTTTGTAAAGTATTTTTAAAATAATGTTTAATTAATCTGACATTTTAAGCATGCTATGGGGGTCAAAAACATCGCCATAATCGTCATTATTAGACTTCTCGTCATTACTTGGATGATCATAATTATGTCCGTCTGCCCCCTCTGTAAGGTCACCTTTATTGTTTACTGGATTACTCTGTTCACCTGTTCCCTTTTGCTCCATGTAAAGCTTTATAACCTTCCTTAGCGTATGCGAATATAAACCTTCCTCTATCTCGTCAAAAAATGCAGTTATTTCAGGATGTTTTTTATCATTCCATGTTAAAAGAAATCTGCCATTAGGTTTTTTAGACATTGATCACTCACCCTTTCCAAGAGATTTTGCCAGTTTAAAATAACCCTCTACAGTTGATGTTTGAGGTCTGTCTACCACCTTAAAATTCCCTTTCTGCTTGATGAGATCATCACCAATAAATGTACTACCTCCACCTGTAACCAAAAAGCCATTAACTAAGGATTCCCTACCAATTTCATTTTCATAAATTCCTACTACACTTTGCACTTTTTTAAAAATCATACTTTTATAGAAATCCTTAAAGTCATAAGCCTTTTCACCAAACTTTGCTATAAAGTCTTTATTTTTTATGCCCGCTTCAATGTACTCACTGTCGATCTTATCGGAATATTCATTAGACGCTTGAAATGCTATATCTTTATAAAACTTAATCATACCCTCATTTAATGTGTCTCCCCCTATCCTTTTCATGTTTTTATAAATGTCGACAATCGTTGTCCCCGATCCGAAATCAATAACTACAATCGTGCCCTCTTGTAAATCCTTGTGAACTCGCATCTCGTCATTTAAATAAACATTTAATAATGTTCCCAAAGGTTGCTCAATTATTTTTAGTTCTTTAACATTGATAACCCATTCGTCACCATCACGTTCAACCACGTGCGTTCCTAATAAGAATCTTTCAAAGGCTTCCTTTCTTTCTTTCATATAAATATCATTCGAAGGCATACCTGTTATAAGTCTAACCTCAATATTTTTGGAATCCTCATAACTAGACAGTTCAGCAAGCGAAAAATCTACTAATTGCTTGAATGCTACCATTTTATATCTGTTGTTTGCACTGTTGGTATTAACTAACTGACTAGGATTAATAGCCTTCTCTATATCAGACCCTGCAACATAAGTTGGTTCATCTTTGCGAGCATAATAATGTATGTCCAGAGTCTCACTATCCAATGAATCACCTAAAGACGTTGACCCTATGTTATCTGCGTAACCAATTTTTGATGGTATTACAAATGAGCCTTTGTCACTTTTAGCCTTTACATATCCATTTCCGAAGTCAATTGCAAAATTAATTAATCCCATAAAAAACATCCCCTTATATAATTTGTTATATATCATTATATACTAAGTTATATAATTTTCAAGCGTTTTTATATAATATGTTATATAGGTATATATAACTTTATGCTATAAGTGATATAATAAGGTATATCACCTTATATACTTTTATATAATATGTTATATAAATAGTCATAAAAAAACACTATCCGCATTTTTACGATAGTGTGTATCAGATTCTTACCATACCCTCTTACCACCCAAATCCATTGTACTCGTTCCAAATTTCCCCAATGTCAACATAATAAGAACAACAATCAATGAAAATTTTACCGCTTTAAACACTAAATTAATCATAAACATTAAAACGCCTAAAATAGCTAATGCCATCACTCTTATAACATTTCCTGACAAACTAATAAATCCTCTGCCGGTCACTTTGACACCTCCTAATTAATGCGTTTCTTAATCTTTTTAACAACTTTATCGCTATTTTTAAAATAATGTTTAATAACAAGGTAACCTATAATCGGAATTAAAATAACTGGTGCAAAAGCAACGATATAAAAAAATATTGTTGTGATGTCATTCATTTATTATCGCTCCACCACTCCGCTGTTCTCCCTAAAACGAAAACACCTTCAATACTTTCATTGGTATTTTCATCAATAAAAGGCTTGTTCAAAGCAATTCCTATACATTCTTTCATAATTTCCCCCGACGAATAAACACCGCAAATATCATTAACCTGAAAACCTTGTTTTTTAGCCAATTTAAGAATGTTTTCCAAACTCATTACTTCATCATGCACGATTGATGGTGCATCTTTAAAAAGGGAAAACTGTACTTCAAATTCGCTTGCATTAGGTAAAAGGGATTTTAAACTATTTTCCAGTTCAGCAACACTTATGTTTTTATATGACATTTTCATTCTCCCACCTCTTTCAGCACATTTTTAAATTCATTGACTAATTTATCTGAATACACATGTTTATGTTTTTTTGATGAATCATTAGAGAGTATAAGTTGTAAAATAATCTCTAATTCATTTAAACTTTCATATTCATCATTTTCAAGTTCTTCTTGTAGTTGAAACATGATAAATCTATACCCATCATCAGCTTTAGATTCATCTGACAATAATTCATCAACCCCAACGGAAACAAAATACTTATATTCTCCCTTATAAAAATCATGAATGATAGCCTTAATTTCTTTGTTTTTCATCATTTTAGTAACATTATCCGTATCAAACGTGGTATTACTACCCATAATTTCTTTAAAATTATTTACCATGTTATTATTAAACCTCCCTTGATAACTTTCTGTTTACTACGTTTCGCTCTATGTTTATTCGTTATTTGCTACTCTTTTTTTACCTTTAGCGACCCTGTTTGAACCGTAGCACCACATTTACACTCTCTTTTAAAACCTTTTTCGGTTAGTTCAAAACACCCTTCTCCATTACCAACAAAGGTACTTCCGCACTCACGACATTTATTATTTCTAAGCATAAAGAAAAATATTTTAATTGGTGAAATTTTATTAAATAGTAATGCCATATTATAAACCTTCTTTCAAAAATTTAATCTAACGTTTTTAACACTCATTATTTATAATTCCTTGTGTGATTCTTTATACCTTTTCAAGATGCTCATGATTATTCCCTTTCCACTAGGATTTTATTGATTGAGCAATTATCATGTTTTTCTTTTTTCTTTCTGAATGTTCCATTCGATCAATGTACATATTTAGAAAATTCATGGTCACTCTTTCAGGATAATAACCTAGTCGATCTTTTATGATGTTTTCAATAACCCATACTTTTCTAGTAGCATCCTCATATTGCTTATATGAATAATCCTCTAACTCCTGAACAGTATCATTGTACCCTCCTTGCCTTTCTGCTTGGTGTCGTAAATGTCTAAGTTTAAAAACCTCCGCTCTAAAAGAGCGGGCATCTCTTAACAAGCAAAGTAAGTCGATTGTTTCCATGGACATTAACTCTTTGGTGCTCCTGAAAATTAAAGATCGATCAGGAACACCTTTAAACATTTTTGACTGATGCAACCTTTCTCCATCCTTCAAAATGTATCTCTTGTCTAACTCCATTTCACAAAAAAAACAATAGATGTCGTCTAACTCTGTACCACATAAAGCACATGTATTCATTCGTTATCACTCCTGATTTGTATCTCGGTTTTGCATATAAAACTCGAATGCAGTTGTTACAATTTCCCTCATTTCTCGCCCCTCTTTTACTGATAACAACTTAATTTCTTGATGGATATCTGACGGTACTTTGATTTGTTTATCTTTCACAATTGATTCATTCCTTCATAAAATATTCTCTTATTCATTTACAAAAAGACCTTTATATTTCATTTACTAACTCTGGATTTTCCCAATCGCAAATTTCATCCTCATTGTATAATTCTTCCCATTCTTCAACCGTTTCCCAAACCACCTCAAAGGATTTACCTTCTTGGTCTACAGCACACGCTTTATAGAACGGTTTTTCATCATCCAAAGCTAAGTTGTTCCATTCTCTTTCTCGAGCACCTACAACGTATGCATCTTCTTCTAAAGCATACTCTTTACCGTCATGTTCAACTATTCCGAACCCAAAATCCTGAACCGCCCTGCCTTTAACAACTTCATACTCATTTTTGATACCGGCGGAATGCGTGACCTCTCCTAAATCCATTAATACATCATTAATAAATGCAATCAAGTCTGATTCGTCTTTTATATTATCCAAAGAGATAAAATGCATTGGATTGTCGTGTGTATTTGCTTCACCAAATACGAAAGGTTTATCAATCATTCTATACTCAATATCGTTCAAACCACTTTGCACTGATGATGATTCAAAATGATTATCAAAATTATCCTTATCAGATAAAATCATATCGATATCTAAGAGAGTGCCCTCTGCACCCTCTAGAAGAAATTCATAATCACTTAAAAAAGATTTAAAGTCTTTATAGACATCAAACGTTCCAAACTCCGACAAGTCACCGTCAAAATTCTCAGGTGAGGCTTGATGCGAACTCCACTTATTAAATTGAAAATCACCTTTTAAAATGTTTTGGATATTGTCCATCCATAAACCCTCCTATATATTTAATTATTCTATTGTTTAGGGATTTATTTTTTTTACTCTGATAATAAAGAACTTTGCATTTGATCTGTTTGTCCTATTGTTTTTCCAATTTGGGCACCTCATCTATATGTTCATTTTTATTCATCCCGTTTTTGTACCAGTTCGCTAAAGTCCGCATATTCATGGAGAATTGAAGTTGGTCTTTGAGTACGTGAGTCAATCCAAAACTTGCTATCTGTTTTAGCCTTAATCATATTTTCAAAAGCAACTTTCATATGATTAAAGATTTTCAATTCACTTTCATTTATAGATGAAATATTATTTTCGACCTTTTCAAATTCCTCCTCTATCGCAAGTATGAAGTTGTGCCTTAACGTAGTTGCCCAATCTATTTGTTTGTCACTACCTGTTAAACTTGGTAATCCCCTCTTTTCGGAAAACTCCTTCGCCTTTTGATTATCCTTTTTAATTTTTTCCGCAAAATCCTTTTCGCGACAATCAGGACATTTCTTCGCAAACTCATAACGTTGTTTCCATTCACGATCTTTCGATGGACCATAAATCTGAACTCTTCCCTTGTGCCCACAAGCATACTCTCCATCATGCCATGCCACAATAAAACCTCCCTTTATTTGTTATCTTAATTATAACACTTTTTAGTAACCTAGTCAACTGGTAATCCGATATGATAACATCTATTTTTCACCTAACGTATAAATCAATTATACTTTCACCTTTTAGCGCCAATTCTATAACATAAATAAATAAAGGAAACGTCATAAATGTAAGGACGGTGAATAATGTTATTTTATTTATTTTTTCTTTGTGAACGTCACCCTTTAAAGACAAAACCCCAGCATAACAATTTATTACTAACAAAATAAAAATGAATACCCCTAATACAGTGTGACTTATTTCCCCTACTTTTGGAAAATAGCCATTAGCCCAAAACAAAAGAGCGCTAAATAAAAAAGCTATTATAATAACTCTAATTACGTTCATAAGTTTCAAAGATTAATCCCTCCATTAATTCGTTATGTTAATTATAACACTTTTTAGTAACCTAGTCAACTGGTAACTCAATATAATACCATCTAGTTTTTAGTTAGGATTTGATGCTCAAGTATTAATTTATCCAATTCTTGTGATTTTCAATTGCCTCCTTACTATGCACCCCCCACCGATCAGCGCATTTAATCATTTGCGATCTCTTAATTTCTATTTCTTTTCTAATGTTATTAATGTAAATATCCATTGATGTAGTCACCCTTTATATCCACTAGGTCACACGAATGACCTAGTGTTTACAATTATTTATTATCCAGTATATAATCAACTGCCTTTTGAGCCTTTTGTGATGCACTAATGATTAATGTTTTATCATTTTTTAAGGCATTTAACCATGATTGCACATATGATGCTGAATTATCTATCGTTTCGTCAATAATGCCGGTTACTCCACATAGCATTGATGCGCCAATTTCTGCGGTCAATTCCTCTTTTGAATATGTTTCACTTCCAAACGGTGCAAGCTGTGTTAATTCCTTCCTGTCCAATCTCTTTTCATGACCTGTCGAGTGAATCATTTCATGAAAAAGTGTCGAATAATAACCCTCAACAGTTTTAAAATCCTTTAGCGGTGGTACATTGATTTTATCAGATAATGGTTGGTAGTAAGCTCTACCACTATTATAAGTAAAACTCGGTTTGTCTATATAATTATCTTTTACCCTTTCAGCGCATTCTATGGGGTCATGGTCAAACTCAACTTTTACCTGCTTAGGCTTTATGCCTTCTGTCTGTTCACCAACTTTAAATACTCTATAATACCTCAACAATGGGATAGTAATTTCTTCATCTGTTTCCTTGTCTTTAGTTTTATACATTTTCCAAAATACTACAATCTCACTTTTAGCACCCTTTTTAACCTTTCCACCCGCTTTTTTTATTTGATTAAAAGTGGCATACTCACCACCATCAAGCAACATTATATTTATACCTCTATATGCTTTTTGTGTCTCCCAATTTTTGGCTATACCATTTACCCAAGGTTTTTGCCAAGGAACAACCCCTTTTTCTAACTTCTTTATAATTTGGTTGGTAATCATTTCATATACTTTTTTACTCATGTTTCCCATCCCTTTCATTAAAAGTTTTTGGCGCTGCTTTTTTCAAAAAGCATCGGTCTTAATCTTTTGTTTTTCCTTTGTCTCCGAAACGAATGTGTTCCGAAAAGGAAGAATTTTTTCCGAATTGCACGTAGAACGAAAAACGACTATAAAAAAGTGTCAATAAAACTTGGAATACCGCAGTGCAACGAGGATATGCCGAGAAAGTTTGTTGACACTTTTTTAATGATCTTAGGGGGAATTGGGAAAGGTGCAGGTGCCTAACCAATTCCCCCTTAGATCATTTAGTCGGTTTACGATTCGGAGGCAAATTGGAAAAATGACGATAAAAAAGCAAGGGGTGGACTGCCCCTTGCTTTCCTTAACAACTATGGTTTTGATTTTGATTTTGATTTTGAACTTTGTCGTCATGCGATCGTATAAAAACAGATCAGGAACTTACAGATGTTGGCATGGTCGCTTTTATGGTCTGTATAAAAGTGGCCATGACATTACAGCTGTATGTTATCGATTGTTTTAGATCGTCAGTGAGATGCACCAGTAATTTAGACAACGTTTTGTGTTGTCTTAGTTACTGGTAGCAGACCCTTGGGAGACCCCAACGTGTACTTGACCTAAATCTTTTGATGTTGAACTTAATATTTAGAACTGATTTCATTTAATAAGTGAACAAATAATTAATTGTCAAAACCCAAAAACGTCCAAATTTGCAACGAGATGCACCATTACCCACAAAACAGAAAGTAATTGCGTTTAAATGGCTCTCACAAGCATCTGTTTTTTTAGGTCATGTCACCATCCGCAACCTTAACTATTTTTAATTTCACATCTAAAAAGGACGGTTGTAATTTACTTCTCGATTCTTCCGCATCTTTATAGGTTTTATATACTATTTCTTTGCCGTTATTGTCTCCCCACTCAGTGCTAGTAAAAATCTCATTATTTTCAGTCCGCACAACGTAAATTTAAAACACCCCCACAACATTATAAAATGTCTATTGTAATAACTGAACAATCATATTTTTTATTAAAAAGCACATCGTCTAACTGATCTTGATCATATACGGTACTATCCTCTAAGCCCATCATAATAACTAAGACTAAATTATTCGAACCACCACTACGATAGCCACTAGAAAAACCATCACGAAACAATATTTTTTCATTTCCAACATGAAAAACAGTTTGCCATTTTTTAAAAAACCGATAATGAACAATTTTATGCAATTTTAAGTTAGACAAAATCCCCCTCATTAATTCAAATGTACGGTAAGATGAGCCTGAATTAACAACAAAAAAGAAATCATCATCATTTAATGTAACGTCTTCATAAAGGCGTTTTTCTGTTATTTTAAATTTTGGTTCGTGATCATAAAATAACTCATCCTCTGATTCAGATAAAGTTTTAGCATATTCTGCGCAACTCTCTTCATTCCAATATTTATTGTTGCCTATAACAACATCAGGTTGCGGTACAATACCACGCTTTACATACGTGTTTAACATCGCCCTGCTAAAATTACGACCATGTAAACTCTTATTTTGATCTAAATATTTAACAAAATCTGCTTGATTATAAAGCGTA
>Ga0209487_1001169_pt1 | contig 22573 bp, 16 predicted proteins | sample Poulit2012_FD_187524 | JGI IMG/M metagenome (GOLD analysis project Ga0209487, IMG submission 187524) | Agricultural soil microbial communities from Georgia to study Nitrogen management - Poultry litter 2012 (SPAdes) (version 2) | ecosystem: Environmental > Terrestrial > Soil > Agricultural land...
ACGGAACGGACGGCGCAGATGGCACGGACGACGCAGATGGCACAGACGGCACAGACGGCACAGACGGCACAGATGGCACAGATGGCACAGACGGCACAGACGGCACAGACGGCGCAGATGGCACGGACGACACTGACAGCGAAGAAGGCACTGACAGTGAAGATGATCAAGGTGGTCAAAAGCTACCAAAAACAGCAACGTATCTTTATAACTATCTAATAATAGGCGTTATCTTACTTGTATCGGGAAGTTCAATCGCTTTAATTGCCAAAAGAAGAAAAATAGGATGAATATTTAACATACAAAATCTGGCTTTCAAGTTTAAACATTTGGAAGCCAGTATTTTAAATTGTTTATCTAATTTTAATTAGGAAACAGAAACCTTTGACTTAGTAATGATATATGCAATAATAAGTGGCTCCTCTCGTATTTTATCTAGAAAGGTCTATAATTTTTTCACTTCTTTTTATTTTACTATTTCTATACCAGTTTAGAGATATCGTTAATTAAAGGGCAAACCAGAATATCCAGAACGTTTAATGGGCATATTATAGGACTTCGATAAACCTGTCATACTTATTTTATAGCGCATTATAAAGTAATGAAAAGTAAAATGTGATACAATCTGAAACAGTAGCAGATTTTGACTGTTCTTTCCTGTGCTGTCAAATTCTCGAGTGCTCATACCATCCATTGCTCGCACAGTTGTTGAGAACATGTTATGATAAGGAAACTTGTACGTTCAATTTAGCCGATAATTTATTTACTAGAGGTGTAGCATGAAAACGAAATATAGTATTGTAAAAGAATCGATCAAATCAAAAATATTGGATGGTACATACAAGCCCAACCAAAAAATCAGTTCAGAAAGTGAACTTATGAAAGAATTTGGTGTGAGCCGTCATACTGTCAGATTAGCTATTGGTGATCTGGTTACAACGGGTTGGCTCTATCGAGAGCAAGGTGCAGGCACATTTTGTGCGGATAGAACGAAAAGTGAATCAGAAACAAGTCAAGTCCAATCAAAAAATATTGCCATTATCACGACGTATATTTCAGACTATATTTTCCCATCTATTATTAGAGGTGCTGAGAAGCAATTAAGTGAACATGGTTATAATGTCAGTTTGTTTAGTACGAATAACAATCATAAAACAGAAAAGAAGGTCCTCGAAACGATCTTGTCACAACACTTTGAAGGTATCATTATTGAAGCAACCCTAAGTGCAACGACGAATCCGAATATAAACTATTATTTAAATTTAGAGAGCAAAAACATTCCGTATATCATGATTAATGCTTGTTATGATGAATTAGAGCCGATTAGCATTACTTTAAATGATGAGAAGGGTGCTTATTTACAAACCGAACATTTAATTGATTTGGGACACAAAAATATTGTCGGCTTCTTCAAAACAGATGATAAACAGGGATCCCGAAGAATGAAAGGCTACTTAAAAGCGCATAGAGATCATGATATTACAATTATCCCAAGCAATATTGTCACGTACCATACTGATGAAAAGGGAACGAAACCGCTAGAGAAATTGGAAGATATTCTTTCACAAAATGCGAGCAATAGACCGACAGCTATTATTTGTTATAATGACGAACTGGCTGTGAAACTCTTGGATGTGATTCGAGAACATCAATTAAACATACCGAACGATATTTCCATTGTTGGATTTGATGACTCCTTCCTTGCCAACGTATCTGAGGTAAAACTAACAACCATTAAACACCCGCAAAGTGAGTTGGGAGAAGCGGCAGGCAAATTGATTTTAGACATGATCAAAGAAAGTAAAGGCGACAAGAAAGACACAAATAAACCGAGATCAATTGTGTTTGAACCGCAACTTGTATTAAGAAATTCAACTAAAAAATTAAAATAAATGCAAGATTAAATATATATCATACCAGTAGGAGAATCAGCAAGATGATTTGCTGATTCTTTTTGTTGTTCTGTAATAGGCGTAATTTTATTTACTATAGCTTAATAGTTCATCTCATACGTATAACTAATAAGCACTTGTTATCTTATTGACAAGTTCGTTTATCGGTGTTACTATATAGGTCATATGAATGCGCTTTCGAGTAGCTAGTACTTTAGTTCTGAATTGTGTTATTTTTTAAGTGTTTATCCTAGTTTTAAAGATGTAAAAAGGAAATACTAGGTGCTAGGAGGGATTGACATCGGAACAAATCAAACTGTAAGTCCAAAAAAAACAAGGACTTTAATGAAATTTTTAAATTCTAAAAAGGTTGTACCTTACGTTTTAGTGTCACCATTTATTATTTCTTTTTTGGTGCTAACAGTTTATCCCGCTATACGTGGTGTAATGATGAGTTTTCAACAAATACTTCCCGGACAAGTGGAGTTCGTCGGCCTAGGTAATTATGAAAGAGTATTCAATCCGACCTTTTATAAGGCATTGTCGAACACAACAATCTATGTTGTGTTAACAGTAGTTATTTTAACGATATTACCAATTGTTTTAGCGGTTATATTGAATTCAAAATTTGCCAAATTTAAAACTTTGTTTCGAGCATCGTTATTTATGCCCGCTTTAGCTTCAACTATTGTTGCAGGTATGATTTTTCGTTTAATGTTTGGTGAAACAGATACAGCAGCTGCGAATCAAATATTAGGTTGGTTAGGCATGGAAAGTATCGATTGGCGATATAAAGCATGGTCTGGCATGTTTTTAATGGTTATGCTCGCTGTATGGCGATGGCTTGGAGTTAATATACTTTACTTTTTAGCGGGTCTGCAAAATATTCCGAATGAATTATACGAAGCGTCAGACATTGATGGCGCATCAATTTTCCAGAAGTTCCGATATATCACATTGCCAATGCTAAAACCTGTTACTATTTTTGTCGTAACAATATCAATCATTAATGGTTTCAGAATGTTTGAAGAAAGTTTCGTGTTTTGGGAGGCGGGTTCACCTGGTAATATCGGATTAACGGTTGTCGGTTATATTTACCAACAAGGTATTCAGCAAAATGACATGGGCTTCGGAGCAGCTATTGGTGTTATTCTCATGATCATTATATTTATAATTAGTTTTATTCAACTTATTTTGACGGGTGCATTTAAGCGGGGTGACGAATGATGAGACAGCAAAAACGCAGTATGTTAACTTGGATGACCAATATAGGATTGCTATTGATTGCTTTAATTGCGCTCTTTCCGATTTTTATGTTGTTAATTTCGTCATTTAGACCATCGTCTGAATTAATGCGTACAGGTATAAGTTTAGTGTTCGACTGGAGCATTCTGAACTTTGATAACTACACATATATTTTCACAGAAGCAGGTAGTTATTGGAATTGGTATATGAATAGTTTAATAATCTCGGCTATTACAATTGTGTTATCTTTGTTTTTCTCTGCAATGGTAGGCTATGCCTTGGCTGTCTATGATTTCAAGGGGAAAAATTTATTTTTTACTTTTGTTGTATTTATTTTAATGGTTCCATTTGAAATATTAATGTTACCTTTATTTCAAATGATGATCAGTTTTCAAATGGTTGACTCCTATATTGGTGTCATTTTACCAATGATTGTTGCGCCAATCGCAGTTTTCTTTTTTAGACAGTATGCATTAGGCCTACCAACACAATTAATGGATGCCGCTCGAATCGATGGTGCTACAGAATATGGTATCTACTTTAAGATTATGCTCCCATTAATGGCACCTTCATTAGGGGCTATGGCAATATTGCAAGGACTAGGAAGCTGGAACAATTTCCTTTGGCCATTAATTGTACTTAGATCTAACGATATGTTTACGTTACCCATTGGATTAGCAACCTTACTAACACCCTACGGTAATAACTATGATGTTTTAATCGCTGGCTCAGTGATGACCATTATTCCAATTGTCATCCTATTTATTTTCTTCCAAAGGTATTTTATAACAGGTTTAACAGTTGGCGGTGTAAAAGGTTAAAAATTAGTATAGGAAGTGACATTAATGGTAGGACAACGACTTGTAAATTCATTAGATCGCTATTTAAAAATAATATTACAAGTAGCATTTCTAAACTTTTTGTGGATTTTGTTTACCTTAATGGGACTTATAATAGGAGGTATATTTCCAGCTACGACAGCTGCTATTAATGTCGCAAGAAAGTGGCATAAAGAGAAAGAGATGCATGGTACTTTCAAAGTTTTTAAAGAAACTTATAAAAAAGAGTTTATTAAATCAAACATGATAGGTTTGATATTGACTTTAATAGGGGGGGTTCTATTATTAAATTACTATGCCTTGCAAGTGTTAGGAAATAAAGTATCTGTATTTGTCGTATTTGCCTACTTTTTTGTAACTTTTTTATATTGTGTTTTGGCGGTATGGATATTTCCACTTCTAAGTCATTACGATACAACAATAATTCAATATTTTAAAAATGCGCTTATTATTGGAATAACTAAAATAAAGACAACAGTTATCATCATGTCTACCACTTTTATTGTTATGTATTTTTCACTTAAACTACCAAGTATGCTTTTGTTCTATTCAGTCAGTTTGATAGTGCTGTCATGTAGCTTCTTTGCGGAACAAGTTTTTGCGGAGATAGATGAAAGCGTAACAAACCAATAAAATTATTTGTTATAAAGGTTTTCCGGTTATATAGATCATGTTGATAACCGATTAATAATGTATTTAATAAAAAATGGGGGTAGAGTTATGAAGAAAAAAACGTTGCTTACCATGATATTTGGAATCATTGCTATGTTTTTGATAGCTTGTGGTGGGGGAGATTCTGATGGTGATGCGGAGGATGTAACGACGGTAGGAGACGATATTGAGGATGCAACAGAGTTGACCTTTTGGGTATTTGCAGCCCAACATGTGGACTTTTACCAAGATGCGGTAGAAAGCTGGAATGAAGACAACAGTGATAATCCTATTAAATTAAAAATAGAAACCTATCCACTAGATCAAATGCATAATAATTTATTGTTAGCATTACAATCAGATGACGGTGCGCCGGATTTAGTAGACATTGAAATCGGACGTTTTTCAAACTATTTGAAAGGCGATCCACAGCTATTACCTATGAATGATTATGTAGAGCCTGTATTAGATGAATTTGTTGAATCTAGATTTGACATTTATGCAAAAGATGGGAATTACTATGGGCTACCTACACATGTTGGGGCGTCAGTAATGTATTATAATACAGACATTATGGACGAAGCTGGTGTTGATATAGACTCTATAAAAACATGGGACGACTTTATGACAGCTGGTGAGGAAGTTGTGTCTAATACAGATGCCATGATGTTCAACTCCTTCCCTGGAGACTATTTGCCCTATTTTGCAATGGTTTCCCAACAAGAATCAGATTTTATCGATGAGAATGGCGACCTGACTGTAGACCGGCAAGAAAATATTGATGCATTACAATTATTAGTTGATATGCAAGAGGCAGGTATTGCTGAAAGTGCACCGGGTGGGGCGCCCCATGCCGAGGAATACTTTTCTTACATGAATGATGAAGGTGCGGCTGCAATTAGCATGCCAATTTGGTATATGGGTCGATTTACGGATAGCATGCCTGATTTAGAAGGGAAAATAGCAGTTAGACCAATGCCGGCATTTGAAGAAGGTGGCAATCGATCGGCAGGTATGGGTGGCACTGGCACAGTTGTTACCAATCAAACAGATCATCCAGATCTTGCGAAGGAATTCTTAGCACATGCCAAGCTCTCTGAAGAGGGGAATATTAAATTATGGACGATTTTAGGCTTCGACCCAATCCGTCATAGTGTCTGGGATGATCCCAAGGTGTTGGAAGATAATGAGTATTTTGAGTATTTCGGGGATGACATCTTTGATACGTTAAAGGAAATTAAGGATGAAATTGCTTCAACTAATGTTTCGCCACTAACACCAGATGTTGCAACAGAATTAAATACTAACACTTTAAATGATGTGTTGCGTCAAGAGTCAAAAACAGCAGAAGAAGCACTGAAGGAAGCTCAAGAGGCGATAAATTCCAAGCAATCAGATTAAGTAATAAAGCAACCACGGTTAAAGTTTAAAAGATGCGCTTCTTTATCTGAAGGAATTCTTACAAATATTAATACTGGTATAAAATAAGGTTTTAATATGTTTTTCTAGGCTATCGAGATTGTTGTTGCAAATTTGAAAGGGTGATGAATGTATGTCAAAAGCAATAACGAGGGCAAAAATGATTGTCGATAAAGATTTTGTAATATCAGAAGTAGATCCTAGAATTTATGGTTCGTTTATTGAACATCTGGGTAGGGCTGTTTACGGCGGTTTATATGAACCAGATCATCCATCTGCAGATGAAGATGGATTCAGGAAAGATGTGATTGATTTAGTAAAGGAATTACAAGTGCCAATTATTCGTTATCCAGGTGGAAATATGGTGTCTGCTTATAATTGGGAAGATGGGGTTGGACCAAGAGGACAGCGACCTGATCGGTTAGAATTGGCATGGCGTGTAGTTGAAACAAATGAGATCGGTACCAATGAATTTATCGACTGGACACGTAAGGTAGGTTCTGAAGCAATGATGGCTGTGAACCTTGGAACGAGAGGGATCGATGCAGCAAGAAATCTGTTAGAATATACGAACCATCCTGGTGGCACATATTGGAGTGAACTGAGGAAAGAACATGGCTATGAAGATCCACACAATATTAAAACATGGTGTTTAGGAAATGAAATGGATGGGCCATGGCAAGTTGGTCATAAAACGGCTTATGAATATGGGCGATTGGCCAATGAAACTGGAAAAGCTATGAGACTCGTTGATCCAACAATCGAGTTGGTGACGTGTGGAAGTTCTAATTCGGACATGCCGACATTTCCGGCATGGGAAGCTGAAACATTAGAACAAACGTATGACGTGGCAGATTATATTTCCTTGCACCAATATTATGGTAATCATGATAATGATACAGCCAACTATCTAGCTCAATCTTTAGAAATGGATCATTTTATCCATACTGTCATTGCAACATGTGATTATATTAAAGCCAAAAAACGTAGCAAAAAGAAGATGATGTTAAGTTTTGATGAGTGGAATGTTTGGTTCCATTCAAATGAACAAGATAAAAAGATCGAACCGTGGACTATCGCACCCCCACAGCTTGAAGATGTGTATACGTTTGAAGATGCTCTATTAGTTGGGAGCTTGCTAAACACAATGCTCAAACATTCAGACCGTGTCAAAATGGCATGTATGGCACAACTGGTCAATGTCATTGCGCCAATTATGACTGAAAATGGTGGTGGGGCATGGAAACAAACAATTTTCTACCCGTATTATTACACATCTGTGTACGGTCGCGGTGTTGCATTAAATCCAGTTATCAATTCACCTAAATATGATAGTAAAGACTTTACAGATGTACCTTATTTAGATGCTTCTGTTGTCCATAATGAAGCTGACGAAGAGGTGGTAATTTTCGCAACCAACCGTCATTTAGAGGACACATTGCGGGTTGATATTGATGTGCGCTCATTTGCTGAATATGAGACGATTGAACATGTTGTTCTGGAAAATGATGACCCTAAGGCAATTAATACACTCCAAAATCGACAGGTACAACCACATGATAATGGAGAATCTTTCTTTGAAGATGGTAATCTAGTTGGTATTTTACCGAAAATGTCATGGAACATGATTCGTTTAAAAAAATAATAATATAAATTTAAAAGGTGTCATGATGAGTAAGCGAAGATATCTGAAAGTCATAACCACGAATCATGACATATAAACATTGATGGATGTGTGCTCTACAAGATGTTTCATAGACACTTTTAGGGCACACATCATTTTCGGTGATAGGTATGTATAAACTTGTTTGTCATATGGAGATCATCTAAGTGCATATATTTAATATCTTAGAACAGTAACATGGTTGTGTGAACAATAACATGTTATGACATGGGAAGTACTTATATGTTCGACCTGTGTAAGTATGAGCAGTGATCGTTTATTGAGGTGTAGGCATGAAGACAAAATATAGTGTAGTAAAACAATCAATCAAATCAAAAATTCTAAATGGCGCATACAAGCCGAACCAAAAAATCAGTTCAGAAAGTGAACTTATGAAAGAGTTTGGTGTGAGCCGCCATACTGTCAGATTAGCTCTTGGTGATCTTGTCACAACGGGTTGGCTCTATCGAGAGCAAGGCGCAGGCACATTTTGTGCGGATAGAACAAAAAATAAATCACAAACGAGCCAAGTCCAATTAAAAAGCATTGCCATTATTACAACATATATTTCAGATTATATTTTCCCATCCATTATTAGAGGGGCTGAGAAGCAGTTAAGTGAACATGGTTATAATGTCAGTTTATTTAGCACAAATAACGACCATGAGACCGAAAAAAAGGTGCTCGAAACGATCTTGTCACAACGTTTTGATGGTGTCATTGTTGAACCAACACAGAGTGCGACAACGAATCCAAATATCAATTATTATCTAGATTTAGAAAGTAAAAATATCCCATATATTATGATCAATGCTTTTTATGATGAGCTAGAACCTATCAGTATTACTCTAGATGATGAGAAAGGGACCTATTTACAAACTGAACATTTGATTAAGCTTGGCCATAAAAATATTATTGGGCTATTCAAAACAGATGATAAACAAGGTTCCCAAAGAATGAGGGGCTATTTAAAAGCGTATAGAGATCATGATATGACGATTATTCCGAACAATATTATTACGTACAATACAGATGGCAAAAGAGGCAAACCATTAGAAAAACTGGAAGACATCTTATCACAAAGTACAAGCGATCGACCAACAGCTATTATTTGTTATAATGATGAACTAGCTGTCAAAATTTTAGATGTGATTCGCGAGCGTCAATTAAGCATACCAAACGATATTTCTATTGTTGGATTTGATGACTCTTTCTTAGCCAATGTGTCTGAGGTAAAACTAACAACCATTAAACACCCGCAAAGTGAATTGGGAGAAGCGGCGGGCAAATTGATTTTAGACATGATCAAAGAAGCTAAAAATGACAGGATAGACACACATAAACCGAAGTCAGTTGTGTTTGAACCAGAATTGGTGGAGCGCAATTCTACAAGACAATTATAAAATCAATAACTAACAAGAGATGAATGGTGTACCGTCTTCATTTGGAGGATAAGTTGTCAAGTTATGTGAAATGTATTTATGAAATGGGTTTCAAAGGGTGGTTGAACAAGCATTCGTTTGATAAATTGCTTATGATCTTGGGTCAAACGCACAAAAATTACATAAATTTAATAACAATAAGGAGTGTCAGATATTCTATATGAACAAGAAAATTAAAATTGGCATGGTAGTCTTCGCATTATGTATCATCTTCGTAGTTGTCTTTTGGATGATGAATCATAATAAACAAACCGAATCACTCGCTTTTGAATCAACCCCTATACTTGTTGAATCTGAAGAAGGCTACGACAATTTCGAAGGTTGGGGTACATCACTCGCATGGTGGGGTCATATTTTAGGACAATGGGAAGATGAAGCAAAATTTGAGGAAGTAATGGACCTTGTTTTTGATGTTGATCAGGGTTTAGGATTAAATGTTGTCCGGTATAATATTGGTGGCGGAGAAAATCCCGATATTGAAGAAAATACGTTAAGACCAGGTGGTGATGTGCCAGGCTTTCAACCTGAAGAAGACGTATGGGATTGGGAAGCGGATGAAGGTCAACGAAATGTATTGTTAGCGGCATTCGATCGTGGTGCGACAATAGCTGAAGCATTTGCAAATTCACCGCCATACTGGATGACAGTCAGTGGATCTGTAACTGGTGCGGACGATGGTGGAAATAATTTAAAAGACGAATATTTTGATGCATTTGCAGATTATTTAACTGAGGTTGTGAAAGTGTATAAGGAAGAACACGATATTACTTTTCGAACGTTAACACCTTTAAACGAGCCCATATCAAGTTGGTGGAAAAAAGGCAATGACCAGGAAGGTGCCCATTTCAATATTGAAGCACAGATGAAGATTCTTAAGAAGGTTGCTTCATCCTTGGGGGAAAAAGGATTGGATGGAACGACAGTGAGTGCTTCAGATGAGAATAGTGTTGATGAAACGCTCAGAGTTATGAAGGGATATGATGAAGAAACATTAGACTCTATTACTCAAATTAATACCCATTCATATAGTGGAAGTCGATTAGAAGAACTCAATCAATTTGCAAATGATAGTGAAAAAACATTGTGGATGTCTGAATTTGGAGCAGGTGGGTCGGAAGAACATAATCATCAAGATATGACAAGTGTTATGGAGTTGGCAGAGAAGATCACGTTTGATTTAAGGATCTTACAACCATCAGCATGGGTATATTGGCAAGCTGTGGAAGATGAAAGTGCACAAAACAATTGGGGTTTCATTCACTCGGATTTTATGACTGAAGAAAGTTATGAACTAACAAAACAATATTATGCTATGGCAAATTTCAGTAAATTTATTCGTCCAGGTAGCAGTATTATATTACCTGACAATGCTCGTTCAGTTGCTGCCTATAATAAAGAAGAAAAACAACTTACCATTGTTATAACAAATGACTCAAACGATGAAAATGCATTAGAATTTGACTTAAGCGAATTCGAAATAAATCCAGGCTCAGCTGATGTGTATATTACTTCGGAAGATAAAGATTTAGAGTCGTCAGAGCTGAAGGTATATACGAATGGCTTGAAGATCGATCTAGATAAAAAGTCTATTACAACGATTGTAATAAATGATGTTGAGAAGTAAACATATATCAATGGGAATAGGAGATGGTAGTCGATATGCTATCTCTTTTTTTGTGTCAGACTCAACATGGTTGACAACCGAAAATGTATCAAAACCATAACTTGTACGTATGTATACCAAAACTACCCAATAAAGTTATTGACAAGATGTCCGAGCGGTTGTATACTATAAACAATGAGTCATAAAGCGTTGAATGTAAGCGCATAATAGGAAGTTGTAGGCGCATAAAGAAAAGGGGCGATGAAATGAGTAAGAAGAAATTTTTAATACCTTTGTTTAGTTTTCTTTTAATATTAATGTTGACTGCTTGCGGTGGCGGTGATGAAGAAGCTGTTGAGTTTTGGACACCGTTAACGGGTGATGATGGTGCATATATGGACAAGCTTGTTGAAGAATTTAATGAAACAGAACCTGAATATAACGTGAACCACGTTATTACATCAGATATGTATACGAAGTTGTATACAGTTATGAACTCTGGAAGTGGTATCCCTGATATGGCGATTATTCATGCGGATAGAGTACCAAACTTTGTTAGTCAAGATCTATTGAAACCTATGGACCCTATCATGGATTTACAACCAGAATTAAAAGCCGATAATTATTTGGATGAAGCGTGGGACGCTGGAACAGTTGACGATGTTCAATATACGATTCCACTAGATATACATGGTAGTGCGATGTATTATAATCAGGACTTATTAGAAAAATATGATGTTGAACATTTCTTAGATGATGATGTCGTGACATTTGACGAAATGTTATCATTAGCAGGTGAATTAGATGAGGATGATTATGTTGTCAACGATGCTTTAATTGGTTGGGTTATTCTCGCGCTTATACAAGATTTAGATGGCGACATCCAAGAAGATGGTGAACCAGCAGTAAATACACCTGAAATGCGACAAGCGCTCGAAGCTGTAAAAGAAATTAAAGATGAAGGCTTAATGACACCTTATGGTGAAGATGGTTATTTAATGTTCCAATCTGGTAATGTTTTATTTTCAACAGATGGGACATGGAGTTCAACAGCGCATGCGGATGTCGAAAACTTGAATTTTGGTGTAACGAACGTGTATGCATTTGATTCAGACAAGTTTACGAATAGAGCATCTGCTCATTTATTCTCAATGTTAGAAAAAGAAGAAACGGAAGAAACAGAAGCGAAACAAGAGGTCATTGCAGATTTCCTAGAATTCATGCGTGAAAACTCAATTGACTGGGCTGAAGCTGGACAAATTGTTGCAAGTAAAGAGGTTAACGAAAGTCCTGAATATGAAGAGTTTATGCAATCCTTCTTCACGTCAAATGAAAAACAAACAGAATCACTATATATTTATACGTATGAACATTATCCATACATTGCTGAAGCAATAGACGAATATGCACCGGATATTGTACATGGAGAGATCGATTTAGACGAAGGTTTAGAGGAAATGCAAAAGTTTGTTGATGATAAAGTAGAAGCTGGGGAATTGGATATAGAGAACGTTGAGACTGAAGAAGAATAATCAAATAAAAAGTAGTGTGTCACATGTGGTGATGCATTACTTTTTATCTCACTTTTTCATAGCGACCCACTTAAACCTACATATGCTTTTTCTGAATGACTAAAATAGAAGGAGGTAGTAGAACAGTGAAAAAGAAGCTGAACTTAGCACCGGTGTATTTTTTAACACCACATATCATTTTATTTCTTGTGTTTATTCTATTACCATCTATTTATGGAATATACGCTTCGTTTACAAAATGGAACTTAATCAATGACCCGTCTTGGGTTGGTCTAGACAATTATAAAACGATTCTATTTGATCAGGACTCGACATTTCATAAACAATTTTTAAATGGGATGAAAAACACCTTAATATTTGTGGTTATCAGCGTACCATTGATGATTGTGATTCCGTTGATGATAGCCGTAGCGATAGAACATAAAGATGTTAAATTTAAAAACTTTTTTCAATCGATCATTTATATACCGGGTTTGATTTCGATATCAGCGGCCGCTTTAATTTGGTCTTTGATTTTTAATAAGCAACTAGGTGTTGTTAATAATTTGTTCGGATCTGATACTGTGTGGGCGGCAACACAACCCTATGCGTGGATTATCATTTTCGTTATTACGGTATGGGGCGGTATTGGTGGAAATATGATCATTTACCGTGCGTCGATCAACAGTGTTTCTAAAGACCTGTATGAATCTGCCGAGATAGATGGCGCTGGTCCGATACAAAAGTTTTTTAGTATTACAATGCCAGCGATTCGTTTTCCACTCATTTATACAATGGTTATGTCAACAGCCGGTGCATTTAACGTGTTCGGACAACCATTGATGATGACTGATGGGGGGCCGAAGCAAAGTACAACTGTTTTGATGATGTACATTCGAGACTTGGCATTTAGTCATGGGGAATCCATTGCCGGTATGGCATCAGCCATGGCTGTTTTACTTGGATTAGTTATTTTGGTTATTTCTGCAGCCCAGTATTACGTTATGTCACGTAATAATTAAAAGACTATGATTATAAGCTATGAAACTTATTTAGAAAGGTGGTTTACTAAATGAAAAAAATAAATGTGTCCAAGTATATTTCGTATATCTTGCTAATCGTAGTCTGTTTAATTTGGGTTATTCCAATCATATATGGTGTGACAACATCTTTTAGGTCACAAACGGAAGTTGTCTCAACAGGATTCAGATTACTACCTGTTAATTGGATTGTCGATAACTATGTAGCTATTCTAGAAAACACATCTTCAGCACCTATTTTACGTTGGATATGGAACTCAGTGTTCATCGCCGTGTCACACACGCTTTTAGTTGTTATTATTGTTTCGATTACTGGCTATGCATACTCACGGATGAAATTTAAAGGTAGAGACGTGCTGTTCTTTACGCTACTAGCGATTTCATTTTTCCCAAATGTTGTTAACCTTATTCCTTCTTATAAAATAATTGATACATTAGGATGGGTCAACACGCCTTGGGCAATGATTGTACCTGGTTTAGCTGGGATGGGGAATATATTTCTAGTTAGGCAGTTTATGCTCGGTTTGCCTAAAGACTTAGATGAGTCTGCTCGAATTGATGGTGCCAATCATTTTCAGATTTATTCACGCATTATCTTGCCTTTGATCAAACCGATATTAATTGTTTGTGGTTTGTTTTCTTTCATCGGCTCATGGAACGACTTCCTCTGGCCTGTCGTTGTGTATACAGATGTACAAAAAATGCCAGTAACAGCAGGTTTGTTATTGCTTCAAGATATTTATGGTGACTATCGTATGATTGGTCAGTTAATGGGGTCGGCTATCTTAGCGATTATCCCAACATTACTGTTATTTGTATTTGCTCAAAAGCACTTTGTTAGTTCATTGGATCTCAGTTCAGGTATTAAAGGATAGAGCGTGTTTTAGTTTTCGTGTATCATACGAATGAATAGCGTATGTTTGTTTTATATGATGAATTGATGAATGGTTTGTGTTTAAAAAAAGGTGAAAGTGAGGCGTGATTATGAGTCGTATGCATGAACGCATTTTACTGATGGTTGGCTGTGTATGGAATTTATTTACGGGGTTGTTAACGATATTTAGTTACAATACATGGTTTAAGCAGAATGGGAAAGCGAAGATACAGGCGTTGGATGTTGATGAGCAATTTGTAGGGTCGCATCTGATGGATAATGTTTCCCATGTTATTATGGTGTTTGGTTTATTCATGTTCGTTGCTGCGATTGTTAATTTCCTCATTTTCAAAGGTATTAAAGATAATACCATTCAGAAAAAGATGTTGGTATGGATTGGAATCTGGGCTGCGATACAGTTGGCTTCAATGGATGTTATAGGTTTTGTTATATTCATGGTGGCGTTTGTGCTATACATTGCAAAAAACAAGGCGATCAGACTTGCGAATGAGGGTTCGAGTCACAAGCCGCAGTATAGCTAATCTCAACAGTAGCAATCAGCAAGGCTTTTGGAATGCTTAATAATAAACATGTTTGTCTTACAATGATGTATTAATTTAGGAGGAACATTTTGATGGCAAAAGAGATTACGAAAGCAAGAATGGTTGTGGATAAGGATTTTGTTATATCAGACATCGATCCGAGGATTTATGGGTCATTTATCGAGCACTTGGGCAGGGCTGTTTATGGTGGCTTGTATGAGCCAGATCACCCATCTGCAGATGAAAGTGGATTCAGACAGGATGTCATTGATTTAGTTAAAGAATTGCAAGTGCCGATCATTCGTTATCCAGGTGGTAATATGGTTTCTGCCTACAATTGGGAAGATGGTGTTGGTCCAAAAGAAGATCGACCAAATCGACTCGAATTGGCTTGGCGTGTTACGGAAACAAATGAGGTTGGTACGAATGAGTTTATGGACTGGACGCGTAAAGTCGATTCTGAAGCTATGATGGCTGTGAACCTAGGGACGAGAGGAATTGATGCTGCGAGGAATCTGCTCGAGTATACAAACCATCCAGGTGGTACATATTGGAGTGAACTCAGAAAAGAACATGGTTAAAAGGATCCGCATAACATTAAGACATGGTGTTTAGGGAATGAAATGGATGGACCGTGGCAACTCGGACAAAAAACACCGACAGAATATGGGCGTTTGGCAGCGGAAACAGCGAAAGCAATGAGATTAGTCGATCCATCGATTGAACTTGTCAGTTGTGGTAGTTCAAGTTCGGAAATGCCAATGTTCCCGGAGTGGGAAGCCATTACTTTAGACCATACATATGAATTTGCTGATTATATATCACTACATCAATATTATGGTAATCGGGACAATGATACAGCTAACTATTTGGCCAACTCTTTAGATATGGATCATTTCATTAAAACGGTTATTGCGACATGTGATTATATTAAGGCGAAAAAGCGTAGTAAAAAGACGATGATGTTAAGCTTTGATGAGTGGAATGTTTGGTTCCATTCAAATGAACAAGATCAAAAAATAGAACCATGGTCAGTTGCACCACCACAACTTGAAGATGTATATACGTTTGAAGATGCGTTGTTGGTTGGTAGTATGTTGAACACGTTGCTGAAACATTCTGATCGTGTGAAGATGGCGTGTATGGCTCAATTGGTCAATGTGATTGCGCCGATTATGACTGAAACAGGTGGCGGTGCCTGGAAACAAACGATCTTCTATCCGTATTACTATACGTCCGTTTATGGTCGCGGGGTAGCCTTAAATCCAGTGATTGACTCACCGAAGTATGATAGTAAAGATTTCACAGATGTCCCTTATTTAGATGCTTCTGTTGTTTACAACGAGGCAGATGAAGAGGTGGTGATATTTGCAACAAACCGTCATCTAGAGGATACGTTACGTGTCGATATCGATATCCGTTCATTTGAGGGCTATGACATGGTTGAACATGTTGTCCTGGAGAACGATGATCCAAAAGCTGTCAATACTTTAGCAAATCAGCAAGTACAGCCACATAACAATGGGGCATCGTTTATTGGGGATGATAGTTTAGTAGGTATTTTACCGAAAATGTCATGGAACATGATTCGCTTAAGAAAAAAATAATTTTAATGAGGTGTCGTTTTGAAGAAAAATAATGTCGTTATCAATGCAGATGTTGAACAAGGTACAATTAATAAAAATATTTATGGTCACTTTGCTGAACATTTAGGCCGGGGTATTTATGAAGGCCTTTGGGTTGGTGAGGATTCTTCGATACCAAATACAAATGGTGTACGGAATGACGTTCTTGAAGCACTGAAAAATATTAAAGTGCCTGTTTTAAGATGGCCGGGTGGTTGTTTTGCAGATGAGTATCATTGGAAAGATGGTATTGGCCCACGTGAAAAACGTAAACGCATGGTAAACACGCACTGGGGTGGCGTTGTTGAGAACAACCATTTTGGTACGCATGAATTTATGATGTTATGTGACATGCTCGAGACAGAACCATACATTTGCGGTAATGTCGGTAGTGGTACAGTTCAAGAGATGTCAGAGTGGGTTGAATACATGACATTTGATGGCGAATCTCCAATGGCAAACTGGCGTCAAGAAAATGGCCGTGAAAATCCTTGGAAATTAAAATACTTCGGAGTAGGTAATGAAAACTGGGGTTGCGGTGGTAATATGCGCCCGGAATACTACGCAGATTTATATCGTCGTTATCAAACTTATGTTAGAAATTATGGTGACAATGAGATCTATAAAATTGCTGGTGGAGCCAATGTTGATGACTTTAACTGGACAGAAGTATTAATGCGTGAAGCGGCTCCATTTATGGATGGGCTCAGCCTTCACTACTATGTCCATCCAGGTGGCTGGTTAGATAAAGGTTCAGCGACGGACTTTACAGATGATGAATGGGCAATATCCATGAAAAAGGCGTTACACATTGAGGAACTTATTATAAAGCATGGCACAATTATGGACAAATACGATCCGGAAAAACGCATTGGCATGATTATTGATGAGTGGGGTACTTGGTTTGACGCTGAACCGGGATCAACACCTGGCTTCCTCTATCAGCAGAACACAATTCGTGACGCGCTGGTTGCTGGTGTTTCATTAAATATTTTCAATGATCACTGTGATCGCGTACAGATGGCAAACATTGCGCAAATGATTAATGTGTTACAAGCAATGATTCTAACAGATGGTGCAGATATGATTTTAACACCAACATATCACGTGTTTGAAATGTATAAAGTTCACCAGGACGCTCAAAAGCTTGCAGTCGATTTAAACGTTGATGAGCTGAAAAGCGGAGAAGATACATTCCCGAAAATAAGTGTATCGGCTTCGAAAGATAAAGATGGCAATATTAATATTAGTCTTTGTAATATGGATAAAGATGCTGGTGCGGACCTCAGTTTAAACCTACGTGGTCTCGTTGATCCAATCCAAGTATCTGGTCGCGTACTCACAGCTGACGAAATGAATACTAGAAACACATTTGAAAATCCAAATGACGTTGAACCAGTTGCTTTTAATGACTTCAACGTAGACGGCTATGATCTAGATGTTTCATTACCATCTAAGTCAGTTACTGTGCTTAAGATTGAAGCGTAATATTTGAAAATGGTGGCTCACTTGCCACCATTTTCAATATTCGTACGTGTTCAAAGAGAAGGTAAAATGATTAACAAGTAAATATATTAAAAGGAGAATACTTAACATGGGTACATCAGTTACATTAGAAAACGGTATGTTTAAAGATTCTCAGGATAAGGGGAAGGAATATTTACTTTACCTTGATGTTGATCGCCTCATTGCCCCTTGCTATGAAGCAGCAAACAAGCAACCTAAAAAGCCACGTTATGGAGGCTGGGAAGCTACAGAAATCGCCGGACATTCAATTGGTCACTGGCTTTCAGCAGCTGCAGCAATGTATAACGTAACACATGATGAACAACTTAAAAGTAAACTTGACTATGCACTGGATGAGCTTGAAACCGTACAAAAGTTTGATGCGGATGGGTATGTCAGTGGCTTTTCTCGCGCCTGCTTCGATGAAGTTTTTAGTGGTGAATTTGAAGTTGGTCATTTTAGTTTAGGTCATTCCTGGGTGCCGTGGTATAGCATTCATAAAATCTATGCAGGTCTCATCGATGTTTATAATCTAATAGGATCTGAGCAAGCACTTAAGATTGTTGTGAAACTTGCTGATTGGGCTCAAAAAGGTCTGGAAAACTTAAATGATGAACAGTTTGATCGGATGTTGATCTGCGAGCATGGTGGTATGAATGAAGTGATGGCTGATCTTTATATCATCACTAAAAATGAAAACTACTTGACGCTTGCAAAGCGTTTTTGTCATGAAGAAATTCTACAACCACTTGCACAATCAATTGACGATCTGGAAGGTAAACATGCCAATACGCAAATTCCAAAAGTGATTGGTGCTGCAAAGTTATATGAGATTACAGGTGACGCGTATTATAAGGATATTGCGACTTATTTTTGGCATCAAGTCATTGATCATAGGTCATATGTCATTGGTGGCAATAGTATTCGAGAACATTTTGGACCGGAAAATGATGAGGAACTCGGTATTCAAACGACCGAAACATGTAACACATATAACATGATGAAGTTGACAGAGTTTTTATTTAAATGGTCTCCGGACGTTAAATACATGGACTATTATGAAAACGCATTATATAACCATATTTTAGCATCACAAGACCCGGATTCAGGTATGAAAAGCTACTTTATTCCAACTCAACCTGGCCACTTTAAAGTGTATTGTACACCAGATGATTCATTTTGGTGCTGTACAGGAACGGGCATGGAAAATCCAGCTCGTTATACTCGTGAAATTTACCATGAAACATCAGATGATCTTTATGTTAATTTATTTGTGGCGTCAGAAATACATATGCAACATCGAAACATGCATGTGTCACAACAAACAACTTTTCCGGAGTCTGAATGTTCAACATTAACGGTACAACACGCGGAGAATGAATTATTAACGATGCATATTCGTATCCCATATTGGGTTGCTGGTCCCGTCACAGTGACTGTAAATGATGATGAAACAATGACACAATCTGAAAATGGGTATTTATCCATTCACAGAACATGGGAAACAGGGGATCAGGTTGATATTCGATTACCGATGAATCTTCACACGTATATAGCGAAAGATAATCCAACAAAACAAGCGCTTTTATATGGGCCCCTTGTTTTAGCTGGTAAGTTAGGTAAGGAAAATTACCCAGAATCAGATATATTAGCAGACCATATGTCATTGGATAATCATCCTTTAATTGATGTACCAACACTTGTAACGGAAAATAGTGATCCAAATCAGTGGATTACACGTCAAGATGATTCTGGACTTGTGTTTGAAACAGACCCCGTTGGGCAGCCAGGTAATCAAACGATTATACTTGTTCCATTTTATGACTTGCATCACGAACGATATACGATGTATTGGAACATTATGGATGAGGACACTTATGCTAATTTTAGAGATGATGAACAAATAGCATTGAAAAGATATCGCGAAATTACAGTAGATGACGTGCAGCCGAATGAACAGCAACCAGAAGTCGAACATCATATGAAAACGAAAAATTCTAATTCAGGCTATTTAAACACGGTCCAAAAAGGATGGCGTGATAGTCGTGGAGATGGTTTTTTCAGTTATGATCTTCAGGTTGAAGCAGGTAAGCAGATGTATCTGTGCGTGACTTATTTTGGCAATGATGCCACCCTTCACACGGATGGGACGTCTTATGAACGCGATTTTAAAATTTTAGTTGATGATACATGCATTGCTCGACAATCATTAAATGCCGACCATCCAGGGCGATTGTTTGAAGTATGTTATGACATCCCCAACGAGGTGACTGAAGATAAATCAAGCGTTGAAGTCACCTTTAAATCGGAACAAGGTAAAGCAGCTGGTGGGGTTTATGGTGTACGCATAACCAATGAAAAACCATGATTCTGAACATTGGAGGCAGGTAACATGTCAGCAAACCACGAATTAACAAAATTAATCCAAGAAGTGAATGCTAAAGATGTTGTGTTTCCGCTTGTAGATATTGATAGTGGTGTGATTCAACGCATTCCAAAATTTTTAGAAGAAGAGAAACTACAACATATCGTTGTTGTTTATGATGAGCATACGAAACAAGCTGCTGGCAATGACGTAACACATCTATTATCAGAAGCGGACTTTACGGTGACGGCGGTCGAATTGCAGGCGAATAAACATGGTCAAGTCATTGCAGATGAACCAAGTTTAATTCAGGTCTTAATGGAGACGCCGAATGAAGTAGATGCGATTTTGGCTGTTGGCTCTGGAACCATTCACGATATCGTTCGATTTGTCGGTTATAAAATGAATAAGCCTTTTATTTCCGTGCCAACAGCGGCATCTGTTGACGGCTTTACGTCTAAAGGGGCACCGCTTATTTTCAAAGGGTTTAAAAACACGATTCAAACAAGTTCCCCAATAGCAGTCTTTGCTGATATTGATATATTGAAAAAGGCCCCACAGGCTCTAACAGCGGCCGGATTTGGTGATATTGTCGGAAAATATACATCACTATTAGACTGGAAAATATCCGATTTAATAGCGGGTGAGCCCTATAGTGAACGGGCGGCGCAGTTAACACGTGAGTCACTAGAAGCGTGTATCCAACATATCGATGACATTGCCACAAATAGTGAAAAGGGTCTTAAACTATTAATGCAATCTTTAATAGATTCGGGTCTCGTCATGCTTGTTTTGGACTTTTCAAGACCAGCCTCGGGTAGTGAACATCACTTATCGCATTATTGGGAAATGGATTTACTGAAAAGAGATGCTAAGCAACTATTGCATGGTGCGAAAGTCGGTGTAGCCGCAGGGATCATTATTGATTTATATAAACAATTTTTTAAGAAATTTGATATACAAAGTGTACCCATGGATGAACCATATGCTAATGAGCTGAGAACGCATTGGGAAACCATTGAAGAACAGGTGGAAAAGCTCCCCTTAGGTGATGAACTGAGAAACATGTTAAAAACGGTTGGCGGCCCGACGACACCTGAAGAACTGCATATTGATCATCAACTCGTGAGTAACAGTTTAAGCAAAGCTATTCATTTAAGAGATCGATATACGGGCTTGTTATTAATCAACCAGTTAAACAAGGAAAGCTTAAGTTTTCCTATTGAAATATAAAAAGGAGAGAATTGGTCATGCATGTCAAACAATTAGATACGATTGAAATTAAATCAAATATAGGTGGTCAAGCTCAACTTCCAGATCAGGTCAATGTTCAACTTGATGATATTAAAACACAGTTAGATGTTGTTTGGGATGCGGATGCAGCTATAACGTTTGATAAACCAGGCACATATGAAGTAGAAGGGAAACTAGATATCAAATCATATCCAAATCCTTTAATAGAACAACGGGCAGATCCATATATTTACAAACATACAGATGGCTATTATTACTTCACAGGTTCATATCCTGAATATGACAGAATCGTGTTAAGGCGTGCAAAAACAATTGCAGATCTACCAAACGCTGAAGAAAAGGTCATTTGGCGCAAATATGACTCAGGCATCATGTCGAAACATATTTGGGCACCAGAAATTCACTTTATTGATGGCAAATGGTACATCCATTATGCTGCAGGTGAGGCGGAGGATGTCTGGGCAATTAGACCTTATGTTTTAGAATGTTCAGATGACAATCCTTTAGAGGGGAAATGGGAAGAGAAAGGTCAGGTTAACACAAATTTCCAAAGTTTTTCCTTAGATGCAACCACGTTTGAAAATCAAGGAAAAAGGTATTTGGTCTGGGCGCAAAAAGTGGAAAACGATACAATTTCCAACTTATATATTGCCGAAATGAGCAATCCTTGGACTATCAAGGACGAGCAGGTCGTTTTATCAACGCCTGATCTAGAGTGGGAATATCAAGGCTTTGCTGTTAATGAAGGAGCAGCTGTTTTAAAACGTAACAATAAAATTTTTGTCGCCTATTCAGGTAGTGCAACAGATCATCGTTATGCGATGGGCTTATTAACAGCTGATGCTGATAGTGATTTGCTTGATCCTAAGTCATGGGAAAAGTCACCAACACCACTTTTTGAAACAAACGAAGCCACAAAGGAATATGGCCCTGGACATAACAGTTTTACAGTTGCTGAAGATGGTAAGACGGATTTGTTGGTATACCATGCACGTCCATATAAAGAGATAGAGGGTAACTCCTTATATGACCATAATCGTCATGCACGTGTTCAGCAAATGTACTGGGATGAAAATGGTTATCCGTATTTTGGGAAGCCGGG
>Ga0209487_1001170_pt1 | contig 22569 bp, 16 predicted proteins | sample Poulit2012_FD_187524 | JGI IMG/M metagenome (GOLD analysis project Ga0209487, IMG submission 187524) | Agricultural soil microbial communities from Georgia to study Nitrogen management - Poultry litter 2012 (SPAdes) (version 2) | ecosystem: Environmental > Terrestrial > Soil > Agricultural land...
GCTAAAGACAGCTACGCCTGGATGGATATGACCGATGGCAATCGTGCCATTCAGATCAGCCTTGGCGCACCAATCATCGATCCGGATGACCATTGGTATGTTGAATTGCTGACCGTGCACCGGAATTGGCTACTTGATGATGCAAATATCGTTCCGGGGAATCACGGGTTGCACCAGAATTTGGGACTTTTCGTCGTAGCAACCGTGCTGAACGATGATGTCGGTATTCAGCGGTCAATCGAACGCCTCGGTGCACAAATTTTAGAGGCCTTCGACGAGGGTGGGCTCAATGAAGAAGGTTCCGTGGGCTACCACCAAATGAACCTTGTCTGGTGGCAAGAAGCTCAAAAACGCTTAGCACTCGAGAACGCTTCACTCCCCAAGGCTGCGCTGGAACGGCTGAAATGCGCGGGACAAACCTTGGGCTATCTCCTGCTGCCCGACGGCACCATGCCGCAAATCGGTGATGGGAACCGCGGGAACGGGAGACAGAGCTTGCACCCACTTGTGCGCCAAGTAGTCAAAGGGCGCATTCGAGAACCGGATCTCCCAACGTTTCACCATTATGATAATGGTTTCACCGTGTTTCGCAGCGCCTGGGGGCAAGAGCGCCCCCTCAAGCAAGAATCGCACACCATCGTTCGCCACGGCAGAGATCTACTGCGACATTCTCATAATGACCGCGGCAGCGTCCACTTATATAGCCGTGGCCGACGCTGGATCACAGACGGTGGATTCCACAGCTACCAACTGCAAGACCCAAATCGCTCGTATACCAAGTCACGACTGGCGCATAGCCTTGTGGATCTACCGAACCAGGAATACGATGCCAGCGGGAACGTACCGGCCTTGTACACCGAGCAGACCGATAATCTTTATTCAATAGAGATTCTGGACGACAACTTTGAGTCTGCTGTTTGGAAGCGTCGAGTCGTCTTTGTTCCTGAACACAATATTTGGGTGATTTGGGACCGCATTACTGCACAGGCTCCCGTGCACGTCCAGCAGCAGTGGCTGATAGATATCGGTATCAAGGTCGATCAGCCAAGCTCGGACGCAGTTGTCCTGAATGACAAGAACCAGCGTATGCGGATGCAATGGTTTGGTGATACTCCAACTTTCGATATTGTCTCAGGTAGCACTTCTGCTGAATCAAAACGTGGTCTCATCGGGGTGCGATGGAAGACAATGGAATCCGGGACATCGCTCCATGCCACATTTCATTCGGAAGCGACCGATTCAATTGTTGTCATCAGCCACCCTAGTAATCAAGGGCAGGCAATAGAACTGATTGACCGGAATCGGCTGACGTCGTTTGGCCTGAGGATTCGTAATTCAGGGCAAGAATACAGTCTAAAATTCGAACAAGATCACACTGATTTTGCGGCCATACAAGCGGGCTAACTAGCACAACTTGCTGCTACGAAGAGCATAGATTCCCAGCTAATTCCCATCGAAAGCTATTAAATTGGGAGACATTCGATAGACAGCTTAGAAGTTACACAAAGTTTGCTGGGAGCATGCGTATTGACTTGGATTATGCCTACACATCGGTTTACGGTCATTAAATGTCTTTAACATCTGCAGCTACCGCGGAAAGAGCTGCGCCTAAGCGCACCTCTTTCCGGTCAGAATTACAGGGGTTGCGCGCACTCGCTGTGGGTCTGGTCCTGCTTTTTCATTTATGGCCACACCACGTCAGCGGTGGATTTGTTGGTGTGGACGTATTCTTTGTGGTCTCTGGATTCCTGATTACGGGGCATCTCTATCGCGAACTCGCTAGCACCGGAACCATCGTTCTAAGCAAATTTTGGGCCCGACGGGTCATGCGTCTTTTGCCGTTGGCTTTTACGGTTCTGATATTCACCTTGGTGGTGATGATTCTCTTTGTGCCTGAAACCGTTTGGGACATGAATGTGCGCCAGATCCTTGGCTCATTATTCTATGTTGAAAACTGGGTACTCGCGGCAGATTCGGTCGATTATATGGCTGCTGATAATGAGCCGTCATTAGTTCAGCACTACTGGTCGTTATCGATCGAAGAACAGTTTTATGTTCTTTTGCCGCTAATCCTTGTGGGTACATACCTGCTATTCAAAGCTGTTCGTACGAATACCTTTACCGCCGAAACGTACGCCCATCGGACAATCATCTGGGCTTTGTCGGCCATCATCCTCCTATCATTTATTTTTTCGGTGTCATATACCAACTACAATGCTGCGCAAGCATATTTTGTGACGCCTACGAGATTTTGGGAGTTTGCCCTCGGTGGTCTGATGGCAATGCTGCCGGCTGCAAACAAACTTCCTGCACGGCTTCAGAATATCTTGGGCTGGGGCGGTATTGTTTCTATCGTCATAGCCGGCCTCGTCTATACAGGCAGCACCCCATTTCCTGGGTACACCGCACTCTTGCCGGTTGTCGGGACTGCGCTCTTTATTCGGTACGGCTCATACCAGCGTGTAACTGGGGTGTATTGGTGGGCTTCTCTCAGACCGTCCATTCGCATGGGTGACTGGTCGTATGCGATTTATCTGTGGCATTGGCCGCTGATTATTGTCGCGAGCTATCAGCTGGAGCCCTTTACCTGGCCACACAAGATTGCTGTCATCGTCCTGACCTTTGTTTTGTCGGCTGCCTCACAGCGGTTTATCGAAGACCCATTGAGACATGCTCGACCTTTCAAAGTTCCAACACGTGCCTTTGCTCTCATGGCTTCGAATATGACTGTGATTGCTGCGATTACCTTCTTTATGCCGCAGTTGTTATCGCCTGATACGAACGAGGAAGTTGCAGTCTCCGAATGCATGGGCGCTGATGCGTTGCTGGCGGGCTGTGACGATCCTGGCACCAATGGAGAGCCTCTGATTTCTGCCACGCAGGTCCAAAAAGAAGAGGAAGAGCCAACCTACACGCAGTGCAATATCCCCGACGGATACACCGATTTTGATCGTACGGGTTGCAGTCTTGGAGCCTCGGAAGAATCTGCAGAGTTGACCATCGCTGTCATTGGTGATTCGCATGCTCGCGCCTGGCTGCCCATGTTCGACGAACTCGGACAAGAAAATAATTGGAATATTCAGGGCTATACCAAAAGTGGCTGTACGCCTGTACCCTTGTCTACGGCACCTCCGGAGACCGACCAGGCTGGCCAAGAAACTTCCGAAGCGTGTGAAGAATTTGTGTTGAACTCTTCAGAAGAGTTCCAGAATGATGACGCCATCGATGTTGTCGTTACAGCAGCTTCTCCCACAGACCGCGATTTCTACGACGATAATGGCGACAGCTCAGATGCCCTCGCCATGGATGCTCTCAACGAAATGTGGCAGCAATGGGAGGATGCAGGCAAAGACGTTGTAGTCATGGGTGAGGTTCCCCATTTCGGTGAACTCGACGGCCCAACCTGTGCCGTATCGCACCCAGCTGACATTCAAGAAGAATGCTCGTTGCCGACTGATGAGGTTCTGAACAGCAAAGACACCGTGATGAAATCTGCTGCGCAAGAGTCAGCCGGTGCAGTTGCACTCTACGATCCAGTGCCAGGAATCTGTGACGATGAGCGCTGTTACAGCATGGTTGGACATCTCATCACACGATATGACCATCACCACCTGTCGAGTGATTTTGCCAAATCGTTTGGTCCTGATTTTGCCAGGTTCTTAAAAGACCAGGAAGTGTTGGGATCGTAATAGCTCGTGGCTGATATGGACCTAAACAATTACGAGTGCTTGCGATGCAACACTGCTAGTCGGCTTGTGCCGTGTTCGATCTGTTCAAAGTCAGGGAACGACTTCACCCATGCCTCGACGATTTCAGCCTCGTCCTTGCGGTGTGCATCGTCCAGAATAATCATCGCATTTGGTGCTAGCCGATCCATCAGCATGGGTAGCGATGGATAGCGAGCCTGCGGTCCGGTCGCTGCGGGTGGTCCGTCGGCGATAACTAAGTCGATATCAGTCAGGTCAGAATAGGCAGCAGCAGAGTACCATTGATAGGTTTCACCGTCGCATTCTGTTGGTTCTAGAGGTGCCAGCCGACATTCCACCTGCTCGTTGAGCTCATGTCGGTCGACAGCAGTTTGGGTCAGGGTTAGATAGTTTTGTAAGTGATCTAGGCTCACCAGCTTGCCGCCTATGGAACGGCATAAATATCCAACCCAAATAGTCGATGTACCGCTACCAAGTTCCAGGATACGCTGTGGACGGCGCTCTTCAATCAACGTGATCATGTGGCCCAGTGCTTGAGCATCGATGGCCCAGCCACCTGAGTTCGGCATTGGCATTTTTAGTTCGGGGTAACGGGCATAGAGCTGTACAAGCGATTCCACTTGTCGTGTGCCATCCCGTACTGTCGCCGTGACGTGGCTCTTGTCAGCGCGGGATCGGTGCTCAACGGTCTGGGAGAGTTTTTCCATTTTGGTGTGCAGCTCAGCCAAAGACTCTTCGATTGTTTCTTCGATCGCACGATTGGAGCTACGAACGTCCTCTTGTATAGTGCCGACCACGCGCCGAAGTTGCGCATGCGCAGCTTGATTGTTTTGCTGCACGGCGACTTTGAGTCTTGCAGTAAGCCGTTGTGCTGTTCTCCTGGCTTGTTGTTCTCCGGTTCGTGCGTGGCGAGCAATGTACCGGGTAGCCAGTAGCGTAGTTAGAACACCCAGGATCAAGGCCGCATAGATCAGGACTATGGCAAGCACCCAGGCTTCGTAGACTGCCGCCAGGGTTCCGAGGACAGCCACAAGAATAATGACTGCGATCAGAGTCATGCCGAGCTTACGTAGTGTGTTCATGCAGTGTCTCCCGACATTTTGGTATGTGCGTCACAGCACACTAATATACCCCAGGTCTGCTGTCGTACCACGGTGAGAAGTCATGAAAGAACTGCTGGGCTTCAGCGTAACTGGTCGTACGCGTCTTTGAATGCTTCTACCACGTTCTCCCAGTTACGATGCTCCACGACCCAGGTACGGCCCGCCTGACCAAGGCGTGTCATGAGACTACGATCTTGTTCGAACTGTTTGATTGCACGAGCAAAGTCTGGGACGTTTCCGCTTTCAAACACAAGGCCACGCTGGTCATCCCCGACAATTTCCCGTAGTGGTTCGACGTCACTGACGATGATCGGTTTTGCTAGCGCCAGAGCTTCAAAAGGTTTCAAGGGAGTAATGGTCTCGGTGGCTCCCGTGGACTGGCGTGGATAGACCAATACATCCATTTGCCGATAGTAGTCCATGACCTCATGATGCGGTACGCGTCCGGTGAGCGTGAAACTATCTTCGAGCCCTTCCGTCACAATACGTGAGTGGACCGGGTTATAGCGCAGCCCGTCCCCCACCATCAACACACGAATCGCTGTGCCCTGCTCTTGCAGCAGTTTGGTCACATCTACAATATCGTCAAGCCCCTCATAATCCTGGAAACTACCCAGGTATCCGATAGTGAAGACGGGATTTTTTGGTGGTTCCAACGGGGCGAAACTCTCAATATCCACGGCGTTGTGTGCAACTGAGATTTTATCTGCTGCTACTCCCCGATCAAGCGCGATCTGACGAACAGCATCGTTCATTACCACCAGCTGATCAACATTTCGCATGGTCACGGTCTCTGCAAGTTCTGCAAAGGGCGCGCGTTTCATCAGATGTGCGGCCTCTTCGCGATCTTGATAGACGAGTTCCCATAATCCGCTGACTTCATACAGGACGTTGAGCCCTAACTCGCGGGCGGCAATGAGTGCGGGCAGCGCGATCAAGAAAGTTGATCGGAGATGCACCGTGCCTATTCCTTGTTGTTGGAATAGTGCTTTGAAAGGTTCAATAAACGAGGTCATATACTGTGCCTCGCCGTGGTTCCGGGTGACCGAGGTGGCTGGTAAACGACGGTATCTGATGTCGTTGACGATCACGGTGGAATCAGCGGTGAGTGCACCGGCTGGGAAGCCTGGTCGTGTAACAGCGGAAATCTGGACGCCATGATCCTGAAGTGATTTGAGTATGCCTTGGGCGCGGATAGCATAGCCACCGGTCTGGTCCGGTACGGAGGCGTGCGTAACGCACAGAATATCCTCCGATCGTGCTGCGGCAGGAGGTGCGCTGATATTTTGTGTGCGTTCGAGACGTTCGAAGAGCGTCTTGGCAGCAGTGGCTTCGGCTGCGAGGAATTGGAACGCGGGTTCGAATCCGTACGGATTGTCTTGGACGTAGGTTGCAACGTCGTCGAAACGGTTCTGTGCCATGAGTTGTGCCGCGCGGATGAAGTGTTTGTAAAAGCCATTCTCGGCGGTCACTGCCGAAGCGGCAGCACGGTTCTCCCAGGACGCGTTACCAAAGTACAACGCGAGCCTGGACCGGAAGATGCTGACTCGCTCGCTGGCTGGCATGGTCTCGAGAAAGCCCAGCGCAAGTGCGCGAATATCCTTGTCTTGATAGGTGGTCCGGGTTGCCGCGAAGTCCCGATGTCGGAATCCCCAGATGGGATGCGAGGGGGTCAGCGCACGGGCCAGTCCTCGATCGATGGGTGAAAGGTTGATCCCTTCTCGGAGGAGTCCTGTCAGTGCCAGTAGTACGCTGATCTGATCGAAGATGCCTGCGGTGTTGATGCCGTGCACATTTTTGCCGGTATGAAGCTCTTGGATGCGCCAGCGTGGTTGCTGCTCGGGTTGAGCGGTGATCTGCCAGTGTGGGCTCCAGTGTGGTGCAGGGTTAATGGTGACGGATTTGTCATCCACGAGTTCGTGCTCGCCGGCTATGGCAATGTATGGGGCCGCAAGGATTTGGTGCAGGGTTTCGGCCCATACGGTGTCTTCGGTGGTAAATGTGATGAGCGCGATCTGGTAGATACGAATGTCTTGGGCAAAGAAATACTCAATAACTTGGGCGGCATCGTCGATACTCAAGGTGCCGGGCGTGAGTTCCTCGATGATTGTGGTGATCGGGGTCGATCTTCCGGTCCACACGGGTGCACCCGGAAAGAGCAGGTGTGTCCCGTCGCTGAGCATACGCCATTGTTTGAGTGAGGCTGTGGTGTATCCGGTGCGCTTTTTTAGGGTCCGAAGATGTTCATCGAGCTCGGGGTGGGCTTTCAAAACGGCTTCGGTATCAGCGATCCGCGCGAGAATTCGTGGGCCGTAGGCGCCTAAGTGGGTATCGCGAATAATTTTAAGCAGAGCCACCGCGTGATCGACGGTGGTCAGGCCGGCGATGGTTCGGTGCAGCAGCAGTTCTTGTACGCCGGTTGGTGGCTCGTCCATGACGGATGCGATGAATTCAACGGTTTCGTATTGTTGGATTCGGTCGGTTCTGGACCGTCGTAGTGCGTCAAGATACAGCCGTTGCCAGCCTTGCAATGCCATCTCTAGTTGTCCCCACTCGTGTGCTGTGCTTCGATTTCATTGTCCTTGAGGGCCCAAAATTCTTGGGCCTCTGCTGTTTGCCAGGCATGGTCACCATAGATTTGGCCGAGTTCGATGATGGTGGTGATTGCTCGGTGGCGCTGCTCTGCAGGTACATCCGCGAGTTTTCGCAGATACCAGCCGGTGAAGAAGGTTTCCATCCGGGTCTGTTTATAGTCTTCGAGGAGACCGACTTGGGTCAGCCACTGGCTGCGGGCTCTTTCTAACGGGAGGTATTTGTCGAAGAATTTAGCGTTGACGGTATTGACCACGGAGTTTTCTACCTGCGCATAGTAGGTATGCACTGGAAGTTGCAGGATGGCGAATTGGTCAGCGTAGTAGAGCATCTGCTGGAAAAAGTAGGAGTCCTGGCCGACCGCGCCGATCGGCTGGGTAATGCCGGTATCTCGCAGCCATGCTGTGCGTGCCACTAATGCTTGGATACTGATCGGCATGAACTGCATGTCAATCAGGGCCTGGGCTCCGCCTGAACCAATGTGTGTTTCCATGTTGAGGCGGTCTTTGAGAAACTTGGTGTAGCGGACCCCGCTATTGGCACCGCGCCAGCGTGTCATGTCTCCCACCGCAAAATCGACCCCGGCTTCGATTACCGTGTGGAGGAGTTTGACGTAGGCATCGTTGAGCGCCTCGTTGTCGGGGTCCAGGTAGGTGACGTAATCGCAGGATGCCAGCTCCAGGCCTTTGTTTCTGGGGCGGGATGCGCTGCCTGATCCGCCGGGTTCGTAGCGGTATACCTGTACCCAGTCCAGTTCGCGTTCCAGCTGGTCGATGGCGTGGACGGTGGCGATATCGGTGGACCCATCGTCCACGAGGACGATTTCCATTTGGTCAAAGATACTGGAGCGGCGCAGCGAGGCCATGCACTTGTATAACAAGTGTGGCCCGTTGTTATATATGGGGATGACCACCGAGAGGATCGCCGGTTTCTTCGCCGGGGTTTGGGACGCTGAAATTTGAATCGTTTCTGACCGGGCAGTGACCCCAACTTCGTCGATCCGGTAGCCAGGCTGCGGATCAATATCGGCGGGGATGCGACCAATATATTCTGCACCCAGGGTGTTCACTGCGGCAGGGGCCGCATATGTGTGTCTGTGCAGTACCGGTTTGCCGGGCGCGACCTCGAGCTTCTCTACTGTTACAGCGTCGGTATAGCGGAACGCGTTGACCAGATCTTGGACGTGCGTTGGGGCGTATTCGTGGTCGGTATCGACATGAACGACGATATCGGCCCTCTTGTTGAGCTCCGTAGTCGTCGGGATCTCGGAGGCATGCACCACCTCGGTGATATTCGGGTAGGTTTGGTCCGCAAGATCTTGGTTGAGGCGCTCGTCGTCGTGGTGTTTGACCACCACAACTCGGGGGTCTGCCAGGTCGGCGTTGAGGCCGACGGTTTGAATGATGGTGGCAATGCGCATGATCGCAAGGTCCGCAGAAAATACGGTACGAATGCCGGCCGCTTGGATTTGTCGGATCTGTGCTTCATCCAGGGTATTGAGTGCTGCCAGCGTGTCTGTGAAGCCATTACTCACGTGGACGTGCGGGTAGCGGGAGTTGAGTCCAACGTTATAGTTACTCAACACAAACGTGCCCTGTGCTTGGAGCTCGATGGCACGGTTGGCAAACATGGAAGAGGAATTGGAGACCGAGTTCAGGTTGATGCTGACGTCAACGCGACGTTGAATATCCAACAGTGGCTGGTGATCGATTGCGGGCGTGATGGCGTGTGCGTATCGCGAAGGGAATTTGTACCGCGGATCATGTAGGTGAGAGTTGCGGTCAAAGACCAGCAGATCGTAGTTCTCGGACGCAACCACGGCGTCTAGGATTTCGCTGCCCCAGAGGCCGCGGTCCTGGTATTTGTGGTTAAACCACGATCCGGCGAATGGCACGGTGCGCTGCAGGGTGCCTTGTTGGCTGCCGATGGGCGAATGGTTTTTGGGATTGATGCCGAAGGGCAAAACGTCAATGGTTTTGGCGTTGGGACAGTCTTGCTGATATTTCGGGATCATTTCTGCAGCCGAGGTAAAAACATAGTCGGCTTGCTGTGCGAACGGCAGGAAGTGATTATAGTTCGGTGGGTCTTCTTTGGAGTAGAACACGATGGGGATGTTCAACTGACGATAGAACGGCAGAATTTCGTCAAAGAGCAGTTCGCGTTTTTTGCTGCTTCTGGTGGTGACGCCTTGCCACGAGGAGCCGTCTACCCCTCGCCAGGTGGAGACCAGCAGCAAAATGTCTAGGTCTGCATGCTGTTGGTAGTTATTGGGGTATATGGGGTGAAAATCTGCGAGGCCCTCAAAACTTTTATAGAGAAAAAGATCTGAGATAATCCCGATTTTTGTCGTGAACGGGGTATTAGCGATGCCGGCGCTGGTGGGAGGCAGGTCTGCAGTTTGTTCAAGTAGGGCGGCGCGGAGTTCGTCACCTGATGGGGCGTTGAATGCGTACTGGAGACGTTCTACTGCCGGATCGCTTTTAATGGCCGTGATTTGTTCCAGTGGGCTCAGAGTCTCTAGCCGTTGGTAAGTCGATGCGCGTTGAGCCGTTGCTCGTTGTTGCGTGGCGAGTTCGTCGAGGCGTTGTTGTAAGACATCAAACCTGCGTGGAGAAGATTTGGGGGCCAGAGCCATAAACGGAACACCTTACTATGGACTTGTGACAGGTTCAGGAGAGACTATTTGCCGGCTGTTTTTAACCTGTGATAAACACGGTGGACACCGGGGAGCCTACCGATAGCACCCCGGACGCGTTGTTTTACGGTACGGTTCTTGGCCACTATCGGCTGATTCCGCTGTTGTAGCTCGATAGATATATCGTTGCCTTCAGCTAGCCGTGCGAGCAGTTCTTGGGCATCTTTCACACGGCTCGGTTGTTTGCGTTCGAGGTAGACCCATAATAGGTCGTTTTCTAGACGAAGATTTCGTTCGCTTTCCAGCGCGCTCTGGAGCTCTTCTTGGAGTCGTTGTTGAGTATCGAGTTCTTCAGCTAAACGTTGCTGAAGAACTTCGATGCTCACCTCGTCAAGATTCTTAGTCATAACTGCAGAGTCTACTTGCTATCGCGCCATTGGCCGCGGGTGTCGATGACGTGTTTCTTATACGCCGCGGGGCCCAGATCAGCAAACGCCGCGTGATCCACCAGCAGCACGACAATATCGGCGGCCTCGATAGCGGTGTTGACCTCGGCCAGTTCCAGGTTGTCGCGGCCTTGCAACCGGGCCGGCAACTCATCAATATGTGGTTCAACGGCCAAGATCTTCGACTGGGTGAACTGCTCGGCTAGGGCTTCGGTAATGCTCAGGGCTGGAGACTCGCGCAGGTCATCAATATTGGGTTTAAACGCCAACCCCAACGTCGCAATCACCGGGGTACGCTCGGTGGCCTGTTGCACATCAAACGCAGCCGCTTTGATCTGCTGGATCACCCAGTCGGGTTTGGCATCATTAATCTCCCGAGCATTGCGAATGATCGTGGCAGTGTCGGGGGCGGCCGCCACAATAAACCACGGATCCACCGCAATACAATGCCCACCCACACCCGGACCCGGCTGCAAAATATTCACCCGCGGGTGCCGATTAGCCAGAGCGATGACTTCCCAGACATCCACCCCGATCTCATCGCTAATCATCGACAACTCATTGGCAAACGCAATGTTCACATCACGGAAGGAGTTCTCCACCAGTTTGGACATCTCCGCCGTCCGCGTATTAGTGGTCACCAACTCGGCTGCACAAAACGTCCGATACAACGCCACCGCCCGCTCAGCGGCCTCTGGGGTGGAACCCCCAATAATCCGATCATTGGTCACCAGTTCCCGCATCACCTGGCCCGGCAACACCCGCTCCGGAGCATGCGCAAACTGCAACGTTCCAGCCGCCGCCAAATCCGGACGAGCCGCGTGAATCACCTCCGCCAACCGGTCGGTGGCCCCCGGAGGAGAGGTGGATTCCAGGATGATCAGCTCATCACCGGTCAACTGGGCCGCCAGGGTGCGTCCGGCAGATTCTATATAGGACAGGTCTGGGGTTTTATCCGCCAAAAACGGGGTCGGCACCGCCACAATATACGCATCCGCCGCCGGAGTCTCCACGGATGCCGTGAGTTGACCAGCCGCCACCGTCCGGGCCACATAATCGCCTAATTCCGGCTCCACAAATGGCACCGACCCAGCGTTAATCGCCGCCACGGTATCAGGGTTGACGTCCACACCATGAACGCGCAGCCCATGATCGGCCAAGATCGCAGCCGTCGGCAGGCCAATATAGCCCAACCCAATCACGGCAACACTGGAGATATTCGACATTCACTATCCTTTGCACGGCATATTTTAGTACCAAGACATGCTTGAAAACTCTAAAGGGTCAAAGCTATCCAGCTGTCTAGTATAAGTCAAAACCGGTATTTCGTCGGTGAGGTAACGTGGTTATCGCTGATTTTCTTGTTGGCTGGCCAAGATATCTTGGTAGAGCTGATCATATTTTTCAGCATTTGCTTGCCACGTTCGCTCTTCTAAGACCCACTGTCGACCGGCTTGTCCCATGCGGCGTGCCCGAGCGGGGTCGTCAAGCAGGCTCCCGATGGCTTGCGCCCAGGCGTCTGGGTCTTCGGGGGGTACTAAGAGACCGGTTTTTTCATGCTGCACTAATTCTGTGAGGGCTGGTAGATCCGAGGCGAGTACCGGTTTGGCGCTGGCTGAGGCTTCTACCGATTTCATTGGTGTCACCATGCGCGTGACTTGGGTGGAAACTCTTGGCACAACAAACATATCCAAGGCTTGGTGGTAGAGATGCGACTGGTCTCGTTCTACCCGCCCCGGGGTGATGAGCCGTTCAGATATGCCGAGTTTACGTGCTCTTTCGATAATGCTTGGCAGTGCGGTGCCGTCGCCGACGATGAGTAGTCGAAGTTTTGGTCGCTGCGGTATGAGTTGTGCAGCGGCTTCGACCACGGTTTCAAGTCCCTCGTATGGGACTAGGGAGCTGATGGTTCCGACGTATTCCAGTTCGGGGTCTAAACCGAGTGCGAGCCGGGCTTGTTTGGTGTCGCCGGGTGTTTGCAGATAGCGACCGCCAACCGCATTTGGGGTTAACACGATGTCGTCACCGTTGGCCCCAAAATTGATCAGGTTCTGTTTCATCTGCTCCCCCAGTGTCACCAGTCCGTCGGCGGCTAAGGTTGCTTCTTGCTCACGATCCTGGAATAGCTGGTAATAGTCCGTGTCTACAGCAGCTTCGTCACGTGCAGAGGCCCAGGTATCTGCCAATTGGCCTCGCACTTCGTACACCCAGGGAATGCCAACGGCCTCTGCTACAGCTTTGACCACCACGGCATTGGTCCAGTGCGTGGTGGTGTGCAGCATGGCTGGACGGTTCCACAGCACGTATTGGAGAAGCATTTCGGCGTTTTGTTGAATTCGTTTGCTGAAGTGGGATTCGAGCTGAGACGGCAACAAACGCTTATAACTGATCCCGTCCACGAAATCTTCTGGCTCAGCCAACAAAGCGCCCGTGGTGATGGGCCAACCAATGCGGGTGACAGCCGAAAGATCCCAGCCAAGTTCCTTGAGCGCCAACATAGTCGAATGTGACCGTTGCGCGTATCCTGATGGGGTGTGTGGCAGTGAGTTGGTGAGCACGTGCAGCACCCGGTGTTTGGTTGGTCGATAGTCTTTCACCGGTTTCAGCTGGGGTGGGGCACCCTGGAAGCTCTCGAGTTCTGAGGACCAACGTGCCACGGTTTTTCGTTCACGTTCGGTGGTTTCTAAGAGCGCTACGGCGTGTGCCATGTCCCCGCGGGTCCAAGCTGACCAAGCGCGTGCAGCGGCCAGTCCACGGGTATTTGGTCGCACCCGGTCCATGAACCATTCGGCAGTTTCAATATCTCCCAGAGCAATAAAAACGCGGGCGTAGTCAATGATTTTTCGGTCTGCGCCGCGTTTGCCCAGCAGTGCTTGCGCTTGCTCTTGGAGTTCCTCAGTCCGTCCCAATACGGCCTTGCCCACGGCTGACAGGGTGTCCAGTGGTCCCCCACTGACGGTAGCGGCAGCATTCGCGATAGGATCGCGCAGTCGTTGCGGCAAGCGCCGTAGCACTAATAAGCCAAATAGTGCCCGGTTGTTTTTTAGATGTTCGAGGGCCGCGGTGCTTGAGATGGATGCGGCAGTCGATGAACGTTTGAGAAAGCTTGTTGTTTCATTTTTGGGAAGTTTTCGTTTCAAGACTGAGTCCAATTTAGTTATTTGTGCCGTATCCGAAGCATGTTCGGCGACCCAAATCCGGCCAGCCTGCTGTGCTGGTGTGGAATGCGGATCCTTCGCTAAACGCAACCAAGTGTCGGCTAGTGCTTGTGCGTTATCGTCTACCACCTCATGATTGCCAGCTTGTTCCAGAATGTCAGCGGCTTCACCGCATACCACCCCGGTAATATGTTTCCCATACGACAATAGCTCATAGGTCTTGGAAGGCACGGTATGAGCGAAACTGGCCCAGTCGGAACGCAGCGTTATGACGCAGGTATCTGCCCACTCATAATGCGCTGTGGTTTCTTGCCCGAATGATGGATCCCACATTTCAACGGGGTATCCGGCGGCCCGGTTCGTATCTTGTAGCGCTGATTTTTGGGTGCCGTCCCCGACGAAACGGACCGTGATATTGGGGTTGTGTTCACGAGCCAGCCGAGCTGCTTCGATCACCAGTTCAAGCTGTTGTGACTCTCCGTGGTTGCCCAGATACAGCACATGGAGCTCTCCTGCTGCTCGAGACCGTGACTCAAGCATAGGCATGTGATCGGTTTGTCGACTATTGAAGATGACTTCGACCGGTGGCATGTGACGCTGTTCAAGGGTCTCAGCAAAACCTTTGGTCACAGCGATCAGTTGATCGGAGGAGCGTTGGATCCGGGTGATCACTTCGGCCACGACGGTGCCGAAGAGTTTCCCTCCACTTTCGGATTCGAAAATCAGGTCAGGCCAGGCATCACGCATCTCTACCACGAACGGAACATTTTTTGTCCATGAAATGATGCGACCAGCCACAAGATTAGGCAGGGCCGGCACCGTGGCGACCACAATGTCTGCATCAGACAGCACGGACAGCGGAACCGAGGTTGCCGCGTGGATAACAGCCTTAGCGAGTCTGCCGAAGCGACTATCTGGTAAGAATCCTGTATCCGGGGTACGACGAATCGTCAGATAGCTTTCCGGGTACTGTGACGTATCTACGTATCGTGGGTCAGCCGGTGGGGTCAGGACTTCGACTTCCCAACCAACCGCAGTCAGGCCGGCAAGGAATTTCTTCCAACGACGTTGCGGTGCAGTGGATTCTGGAGAATATGAGTGGGTAATAAGCAGTAATCGACGGGACACTACAGAACGTCATCTTCCGGTACGGCGGGATCTTGGTCGGGTGCTTCTTCTTCAATGGGTTCGTCTAGAGAACCATCGACGCGTTCCTCTTCGAGACGTTCCTCTAATTCTTCTACGTATTCCACCATCGTGCCTTCTCGCATCGCCGTTCGCATGTCGGCTAGTGCTTCTTCTTCTGGCCACACGACTGAGGCGCCGCCTTCTGTCGTGCCGGTCCCGGTGTTGGGAATCGTGAAGCTGTGAATGGCAGAGGGCCGGAGTTTGTTCATCGATAGGCCGTAGCTGACCAGGGTGTCTGCGTCCAGCGACTCATCCACCGTTAGATACGGGGTAAACGACCTGACCATGGCGGAAATTGTTGCCGGATTCGTCAGTGTTTTGGAGTCGAGAATTTCGGCGGCAATACCGGTTAAGAATTTCTGTTGGTTTTTGACCCGCTGGTAGTCCCCATCAATAAAGGCTTTGCGTTCACGTACGAAACGTAGCGCATCGGTGCCTTCAAGCCGGATGTTGCCTTCTGGGTAATAACTCGGGTTGACCTGACCTGCGGAAAAAGCCATGTCGTTTTCAATTTCCACGCCACCTAGCGCACTGGTGAGATCTCGGAATCCGTCGAAGTCCACCACGACCATATGATCAATTTCAGCACCGGTAAGACCCTCGATGGTGCGTATGGTCAGTGGGTAACCACCGTAAGACTGTGCTGAGTTAATTTTTGACATGCCTACGTCCGGGATTTCGACCCAGAGATCTCGCATGATGGACATGACATAGGCTTCGTCTCGTGATTCTGGAATATGGACCAGCATCATGGTGTCGGAGCGTTGCTCTTCAGCGTCTTCATCTTCTCTGGCGTCTGAGCCGAGCACCAAGATGTTCATTTCCCCGTCATCGAAGGCGTCGGTCGTTTGATCGATACCGGTTTCGATCGTTTCTCGGTTGGTATCAAAATCATCAGCAAGCTGGGTTGTGAATTGCGAAGCCGCGGCAACCGTAGCGCCAATCACCAGTGTGGTTGAAGCAACGATAGACCAGGCTGCACCGCGCCGTGGAGTGCGAACGCGGCCGACACGCTTTGGTGTTGGCGGTTGGCGCATATTCAGACAGGATCTTTCTGATCGGGGTGAGCGTTATAAAAGTGTTATAGAAGAGTATAGACCCTTTTACCAGCGCGCACGGCGAGGTACCGGTTGGCATTTCGGACAATAATACGATGACCGATTCATAAATTTGCTTCGGGTGATCAGTGTCTCGATGCCTGCGTCGTGGCATTCGTGGCACCGCTGTCCTTCACGTCCGTAAACGTTAAGGGATCGTTCAAAATATCCCGACTCTCCTGCAACATTGACGTACAGCGCATCGAATGAAGTGCCGCCTTGTGCCAATGCTAAACGCATGACCTGTTCAGCTGCTGTATAAACCCTGGACACTTCATTACGGGTCAGTGTCTCGGTGGGTCGGGCGAAATGTAGTCTGGCGCGAAAGAGCGCTTCGTCGGCGTAAATATTCCCGATGCCCGACGATAACGACTGATCGAGTAGCGCGCGCTTGATGTTGGATTTACGTTTCCGAAGTTTTTGGAACAAGACTTCGTGGCTGAAGTGTTCATCCAGGGCATCCCGCCCAATATGCGTCACGGTGCTGGGGATCAGTTCCACGGGGTGGTCAAGAGCCGGTGTGAGCACGTCGAGATAGAGACCGCCGAAGATACGCTGGTCTACGAATCGCAGTTCTTGTACCCGGTCGCCGGTGGCAAATGTGATGCGAATTTTCAAATGTTTGGGATCTGGGATCGATGGGTCGGCGATAAGAACTTGGCCCGACATACCCAAGTGCACGACTAGGGCGCTGTATCCTTCGTCAATGGTGATCCACAGATATTTGCCACGTCGATGACTGTCGCCCAGGTGTTGTCCGACCAGCCGGCCAATAAAATCGTCTGGTCCGAGTGCGTGCCGACGCAGGCTGCGGTGGTCCAGTACTTCTACGCTACTAATCTGGCCGTTGGTGGCCCACTGTTGGATGCCGCGTCGGACAACTTCAACTTCGGGTAATTCCGGCATCTAGGCCTTTTCGATGTCGCTGAGACTCTGCCAAGCGGCGAGTCGTTCAGCATCTTTCTTTGTTTTGGCTTGGGCTGTGGCAAATTGTTTGCCGCCAATGATCAGTGTTGCACTGAAGGTGCGGTCGTGATCTGGTCCGGTTCCGTCAACTTTATATTCAATCGCGCCGAGTCCATTTTTGTCGACCGCCATTTGGACGAGCGTTTTCCAGTCTTTTCCGGCACCCATGAGCTGTTCGTCTTCAAGTAGCGGGATGACATGGCGCTCTACGATCACCCAAGCAGCATCGAAGCCGGCGTGCAGGTAGGTGGCACCGATCAATGCTTCAAACGTGTCAGCCAGGATCGAATCCTTATTGCCGCCGTGGGTGCGGATCTCGCCTTCGCCAAGAAAAATATGTGGCCCCAAGTCGAAACCGCGGGCAACGTGGGCCAGTGCCACGGTCGAGACGATCGAGGCACGTTTTTTGGCGAGCTCACTTTCGGCTTCGTTTTGAAAGGTTTCGTAGAGGTAGTCGGTGACCAACACACCAAGGACCGCGTCACCAAGGAACTCTAACCGTTCGTTGGTGGGCAGATCATCGTGCTCAAACGCGTACGAACGGTGGGTTAATGCAAGTCGAAGCATCTCGGTGTCGAAACTGACCCCGAGATGCTTCGTTAAGTGTTCTAAGGTGTTCTCAGCGGCCCACGAAATGTTGGGCGTGGAATGTGCTGAGCGGTTCACTTTAGATGTCTGCGACTTTGCGACCCTTGTATTCCATGAATAGTGGGGTGCCGGCTGAGTCGGATACAACGTGTGCCTGGTGTGGCAGACGGTATTCTACTTTGCCGTTTTCAACGACTTTTACCAGCTTTGGAGCGCTAGCTTTCCATTGTGCACGACGGGAGCGCGTGTTGGAACGGGACATCTTCCGCTTTGGTACAGCCACAGTTATCTCTTTTCTTGTTGCTCGGAAATTTCGGATGAAGTTTCTTCGGATACATTACCCGAAACAAAGTTAGCCAATGCAGCCCAACGCGGGTCTAACTGTTCGTGGTAGTGATCTGGTCCCGCTTCTTCAAGACGGACACCGCACTGATCACAGAGACCTTCACAGTCGGTTGAACACCGAGGTTGGAACGGTAACGAGGTTACCAGGGCATCACGCATAATCGGTTCAACATTGACTAGCCCGTGTTCCACCAGATGTTGTTCGTCTGCTTCAAGCATCGGATCGAATTCGGTTTGGAACAGCTCTTGAATGTCAATGGTGACGGTTTCGGTAATGGCATCTAGACACCGTGAGCATTGTCCCGTGAGGGTGCCATCTACGGTGCCGGATACCAAGACGCCTTCGTGAACGGAGTCGAGGCGAATATCCACTTGCATCGCTGAGTCTTGCTCAATTCCAAGTAGCGGAACTGAGAGTTCAGCTGGGGCCGGCCAGGTCACTTCGAGCTGTTCTGATGCGCCTGGTCTACCGATGAGGTCGGTCACCGCGAGGACCCATGGTTTCGTCTCATCAGGAAGTGTTACTCCTGATTGAATTGTGGTTTCTGACATGAGCTCCACCTCCTGGTTGCTCATATAAAGAGTCTAATACCTTGCCGGTTTATACCGGATGAATGAAAATTTTTAGCGTCACTGCAGTCCAGTGATGGCCAGCCAGTTACTCTAGCTGATATTTGGTTGGTATCAAAATTGGTCACAAGCACTACAACGGGCACCACCAGCAAAATATTCCTGGGGGCAGTCATTGCGGTCTGGCTTTGAATGGAACATCGTTTGTGTTCAATCCCCTTGTACGCTGAATAGCCGTTCAATTAAGCTAAACATACCGGCGTTGAACAGGCATTCAGCCGCGGCGCGTCTGACAAGAGGAGCACGCACATGGTCTATCACTACCAAGGCTCCGATAACGCGACTGAGGTGGGTGCCCAGCAGAGAATTCTGGATGCAGCCATTGAACTCTATGGCGAGCATGGGTTTGATCGGGTCACACTAAAAGACATCGCACATCGTGGTGGCGTTTCGGCTCCGCTGATCATTCATTATTTTGGTTCCACCACGGGGCTGCGGCGGGCCTGCGATCTGTATGTGGCTGAACAGCACCGCAAAGCAAAAATTGAGGCGGTGCGGTTATCCGGACCAATGCCACGCAACTATGCCATTGAAGTGTTCTATGCCCATCAGCATTTGCTGAAATATTTGCTGCGGGCCTTCACCGTGGGTGGCGACGAGGTTGATGCCCTCTTTGATCAACTGGTGGAAGACTCGCTGGAATACACTGCTGAGGCCGAAGCACTGGGATTGGTCTACCCCAGCGCCCATCCCCGCCGTCGGGCGGCTGTCATGTTGCTGCAAGCATTTGGTGCTCTGATATTGCATCACCAAATGAAGCGGCATCTTGGTGTATCTCCGGTGGATGGTCCGCCCGAAGACATCATCCCGTATATATCGGCGGTCTTAGAGCTCTACACCCAACCGGTGATGAACGGTGAGATGTACGAAGAACTCATGCACCAGGCCGCTGATAAACCTGCAGAACCAACAGAAGGAACGTCGTCATGACAGACCATACTCCCGTGATTTTTGCTCAAGACTTAGATAAATCATTCGGTCCGGTCCAAGCCCTCGATCAACTCCAGCTCAATATTGCCCCGGGCGAGGTACACGGCTATTTGGGCCCCAATGGTGCCGGCAAGTCGGTGACCATGCGCATCCTGTTGGGTTTGCTCCGGCCCGATGCCGGCACAGTGCAGGTGTTTGGCAAAGACCCTTGGAAGCATGCCGTGGAACTGCATAAGCGTCTGGCCTATGTGCCCGGTGATGTGGAACTGTGGCCTAATCTCACCGGTGGTGAGGCGATCGATATGTTTCTGCGCTTGCGTGGCAGTCACGATCGGCACCGCCGTGAAGAGTTGATTGAACGCTTCAATTTGGATCCGCGCAAAAAAGCTCGTACCTATTCCAAGGGCAATCGGCAGAAAGTGGCGTTAATCGCCGCATTAGCATCCGAAGTTGACTTGCTCTTGCTCGACGAGCCCACTGCTGGGTTGGATCCGCTGATGGAAGCGGTATTTCAAGAGGTGATCGGCGAAGTGAAAGCCGAAGGGCGCTCCGTCTTGCTTTCGAGCCACATTTTGGCTCAGGTTGAAGCTCTTTCTGATCGTATTTCTATTATCCGGGACGGTCACATTGTCGAGTCCGGTACGCTGTCTGAGCTGCGACATATGACGCGCACGACCATCGAAGTGGAAACCGTGGGTTCGACCCAACCGTTGGCCTCGTTGGACTATGTGCACGATTTCCGGCACGAAGGTGAGCGCACGCTGTTCGAAGTTGAAGGCGACCATGTGCAACAGATTATGCAGGAGCTCACCGCCTTGCAGATCTGTTCCGTGCTGGCCCATCCCCCAACGCTGGAACAGCTGTTGATGCGTCACTACCGGGACGAACTGGTTGCCAGTGACGTTGCCGAGACGACCATAAAGAAGGTGTCCTGATGTCTGCGACAGCACAAGCTTCAGTTTCGCATCGTGATACCACGGAGCATTCGAGCCTGACTGGGACCGGCACGCTCCTGCGCTTCATGCTGCGGCGTGATCGGTTCCGCACACTGGCCTGGGTGGCTGGTATCGGACTGATGGGGTTTTATTTCGCTCATGCGGTGCAAGTACTGGCCGAGGACCAGACCGAGTTAGTAAGCCTGTCGGGGATGTTCGCCGATCCGGTTGGTCGGATGATGGTCGGCCCCGGCTACGGTATGGATGCACCCACCTTTGAGCGGTTCTTTGCTTCCGGTTATGCGTTATATCTGTATATCGCGATGGCGCTGTTCAGTGTATTTACGGTGATCCGTCATACCCGCGCGGAAGAACAGACGGGCCGTGCAGAACTGATCCGTGCCAATGTGGTGGGTCGGCACGCCAGCCTCACCGCCGCCGTGGTCTTCACCGACGCTCTCAACCTCGTAATTGCTCTGCTCCTGTGGGTCGCTGCGCTGTCGGCCGGCTATGCCGGCTCTGGTTCGCTCTTGGTGGCCGCGGCAGGGTTGGCCGTGGGTGTCTTCTTTACCGGCGTTGCTGCCTGCGCGGCACAACTGAGTCAAGCCTCCCGCGGGGCTTCGGCCATGGCCGGTGGTCTGCTCGGGCTGGCGTTTGTGATTCGCATGGCCGGCGACATGACCGAGGTTGGCGGCACCACACTGTCGTGGTTCTCACCGCTGGCTTGGGCTCAGCAGACCGCACCGTATGTGTTAGATCGCTGGTGGCCACTACTGCTCCTAGTAGGTAGCGCTGTGGTGTTGGGCGTCTTAGGGTTTTGGCTTTCCACCCGCCGGGATGTGGACGCCAGTTTGTTACCCACCCGGCTGGGTCGGCGTGAGGCCAAACCCTGGTTGGGCACGCCCTGGGGGCTGGCGATGCATACTCTGCGGGGCGGGCTGCGCGGCTGGGGCATTGCGTTGTTTTTCGTTGGACTGATGTTTGGCTCCTACGCTCAAACCATGCTGGACGCTGCAGATACTTTGCCCGCGGAATTTAGCCAGATCTTTGCCGGTGAGGATGTGATGCTGGGCTATCTGGCCTATATGGCCTTATTTATGGCGGTGTTCATTGCTGCAGCCGGGGTGAGTGGGGTGCAACAGATTCGCGGGGAGGAAAGCCGTGGCCGGGCAGAATACGCGCTGTCGGTGCCCCTGAGTCGCACCACTTGGTTCGGAGCTCATCTGGCGGTCCTGGTGCTGGGCTTGGTGCTCATCCTGGTGTTGACCGGGCTGGGCATGGGTCTGGGTGCCGTGGCATCGGTCGAGGACGGCGGCGGTCAGTATTTCGGTGAACTGGTTTTGGCCAGTGTGATGCAGCTGCCCGCGGTACTGGCCACCATTGGGATCGTGAGCCTGCTGGTCGGGTGGCTACCGCGACTCGCCAGTGCCGTGGGTTGGCTGGTGGTGGGCTACGCCTTTGTGATGTCGACGTTTGGGAGCCTGCTGGACATCCCGGACTTTTTAGTGGAACTCAACGTGTTTCATCACTTGGCCGAGTACCCGGTTGAAGAGATCGCTTGGACTCCCGTGCTGGTGCTCACGGCCATCGGTGTCGTGGGAATGCTGCTGGGCCTGCTGGGCTTCAGACGGCGCGAAATCAACCGGATCTAATCGCTGCTCACGGTGGTCCAGTTAATGTTTCTTGAGACCGAACCGCTGTGCCACCGCATAGGGAATGAATTCGGAGATATCGCCTTTGAACCCGACGATTTCTTTGATCAGGGTGGATGAAACATGTTGGTATCGGGCATCGGCCGGTAAGAATACTGTTTCTACCCCGGATAGGTGGCGGTTGAAGGTGGCCATCGGCATTTCGTAGCTGAGATCACCAGAGTTGCGCACCCCTTTGACCAGGGCTTGGGCGCCGTGCTCTCGAGCAAAGTCGGCGATGAGCCCGCTGCGCATCGGCACCACGGTTACCCCTTGGATGGCGCGGAGGGTTTCGGAGATCATCTCCATGCGCTCTTCGAGACTAAAGCGGTAGTTTTTCGCCGGGTTATTCGACACGGCCACCACCACCTCATCAAACAGTGAGGCGGCACGCACAATGATCTCAATGTGGCCGTTGTGTACTGGGTCAAATGAACCGGGGCATACTGCACGTTGCATAGTGGTCAATGTAGTCGAAAACGGACTAAACCGCTATATTTAGCCTTCGTTATGACAAAATACTCAGTAACCTGTTCGGCGCACGAAATACACTCTGGC
>Ga0209487_1001171_pt1 | contig 22568 bp, 18 predicted proteins | sample Poulit2012_FD_187524 | JGI IMG/M metagenome (GOLD analysis project Ga0209487, IMG submission 187524) | Agricultural soil microbial communities from Georgia to study Nitrogen management - Poultry litter 2012 (SPAdes) (version 2) | ecosystem: Environmental > Terrestrial > Soil > Agricultural land...
AGCGTGCCGGGCGCGAGTTTGTGTGGCTGCGGCGCCGCATTAACCCGGACCTGGCCGACAAGATCAGGGCGCTGGACGTTCCGGGCGTGTTTTTGCAGCGCGAATACATGCGCTTTTACCCCGCCGGCGAGGTGATGGCGCAGGTGCTGGGCTTTACCAATATTGATGACATTGGCCAGGAAGGGCTGGAGCTGGCCTACAACGAATCGCTGCGCGGCCGTCCCGGCAGGAAGCGGGTAATCAAGGACCGGCTCGGGCGCGTTGTCCAGAATGTGGAAATGATCAGCGAGGCGCGGCCCGGGCAGGATCTGCATCTGACCATAGATCGCCGGCTTCAGTACCTTGCCTTTCGCGATCTGAAAACCCGCGTCATTGAATATGGCGCCGAATCGGGCACGGTGGTGGTGCTGGGCGCCAAAACCGGTGAAATTCTGGCCATGGCCAATTACCCGTCGTACAACCCCAACTCGTTGACCCGCGCTGCCTCGGACGGCTTGCGCAACCGCGCGGTCACCGATGTTCTGGAACCCGGCTCGGTGATGAAGCCCTTTGCGGTGGCGGCGGCCATGGAAGCCGGGATTGCGCAGCGCGATATGGTCATTGACACCTCGCCGGGCGTGATGAGCGTGTCCGGCCATCGCATTCGCGACACGCGCGACTTTGGTGAGCTGACGGTTGAAGGATTGTTGACCAAGTCATCCAACGTGGGCGTGGTGCAGCTGGCGCTGGCCATGGATGCGCGGCATTTGTGGAGCGTGTATTCGCGCTTTGGGTTTGGCGTGGTGGCCGGCACCGGATTCCCGGGCGAGTCGGCGGGCGTGTTGCGCGACCACGAGCGCTGGCGCAAGCTGGAACAGGCAACGCTGGCCTACGGCTACGGCCTGTCGGTCACGCCTCTGCAGCTGGCCCGCGCCATGGCAGCCATTGCCGACGGCGGCCGCCTGCGTGAGCCCACCTTTATTGCCAACGCCGGCAATTCTCCCCATTCAGTGCTGGATCCGGATCTGGCCCGGCAGCTGGCGGTCATGCTTGAAACCGTCACCGGTCCGGAAGGCACCGGATCGCGCGCCCGCGTCGAGGGCTACCGGGTGGCCGGCAAGACGGGCACCTCGCGCAAGGCGGCCGCAGGCAGCTATGGCGATCGCTATATCGGCAGCTTTGTCGGCTTTGCGCCAGTGTCCGATCCCGAGCTGGTGGTGGCCGTGATCATCAACGACCCGGATGGAGACACATTCTACGGCGGCCAGGTCGCCGCGCCCCTGTTCAGCCAGGTAATGGCGGCCGGCCTGCGGCTTTTTGATGTTCCGCCGGATGACCCGGAGCTGCTCATGGCGCAGCTGGGAGGCGGTCATGACTGAGCGGGCCATGAGCATGAATGTTTTGTTTGACGGCATGGCGGACATGGCTTCCGGCAACTGGCCGGCGGTGACCGACCTGTGCCTGGACTCCCGCCAGGTTGCGCCCGGTGCGGTGTTTGTGGCGCTGGCCGGCCTGCAGGCCCACGGTCTGGATTTTGTTGAAGAGGCGTGCCGGCGCGGCGCTGTGGCCGTGGTGCACGATGGCCGCGGCCGGGCTGCTGAAAGGCCGGATTTGCCGGCACCGGATGTGCCAACGCTGGTTGTGCCCGATCTGGCAAAAAAGCTGCCGGAGCTGGCCGCCCGCATGTGGGGTCAATTGATCGGGGACATGGACCTTGTTGCCGTGACCGGCACCAACGGCAAGACTTCGGTGGCCTGGCTGCTGGCCCAGGCGCTTGACGGCGCCATGCTGGGAACGCTGGGCTGCGGCCGGCCCGACAGCTACCGTCCGGGCGAGCTGACCACGCCCGATATTTTCAGCGTTTACCGCCAGCTTGCAGCCCTGGCCGCAAGCGGTGTGAAAACCGTGGTCATCGAGGCGTCGTCTCACGCCCTAGACCAGGGCAGGCTGGCAGGGCTGGAATTCAGCAGCGTGATCTTTACCGCGCTGGGCCATGACCACCTTGATTATCACGGCGACCGGGCAGCCTATGGCGCGGCCAAGATGCGGCTGTTTACGGAGTTTTCCAGCGCCCGCTGGCTGGTTAATCTCGATGATGAATTCGGGCGCCAAATTGCTGCCCTGCCGGCCGCCGGGCAGCGCCTGGTTGGCTATTCTCTGGATGCCGGCCAGGGCGCTGCAGACAGCGCTTTGCGCGCGGCGGTTGTGGCCCGCCCGCGCCGCATTGACATGCAGGGGCTGGTGGTTGAGTTTGAAACCGGCGGCGGCCTGCGTTTTGAGGCCCATTCAGCGCTGCTGGGGCGCATCAATATCTACAACCTTCTGGTGGTGGTGGCCGAGCTGGGCGCGCGCAGGTTCAAGGCGGCATGCATTGCCGACTGCCTGGGCCGGCTTGTGCCGGTGCCGGGGCGCATGGAGCCGGTGGGTGGCGGCGCGCAGCCGCTGGCCATTGTCGACTATGCGCACACGCCCGACGCGCTCCAAAAAGTATTGCTGAGCATTCGCGAACTGACCGCCGGCCGCCTGTGGTGCGTGTTTGGCTGCGGCGGTGACCGCGACCGCGCCAAGCGGCCGCTGATGGGCCGCATTGCCGAAAACCTGGCCGACCGGGTGGTGCTGACCGACGACAACCCGCGTACCGAGGACGGGCTGGGCATTGTGCGCGCCATCCAGGCCGGCATGGCGCACCCCGAGCGCGCACGGGTCATTCGCAAGCGCCCGGATGCCATTGCCTTTGCGCTGCAAGAGTGCGGCGCGGGTGATGTGGTGCTGATTGCCGGCAAGGGCCATGAAACCGAGCAGATTGTGGGCAACGAGCGCCTGGAGTGCGACGACCGCCAGAGCGCCCGCCGGGCGCTGGGGGTGGCGGCATGATGCGCTTTTTGCTCTCGCACATGGCCGCAATAACGGGCGGCCGCCTCAGCGGCGCCGACGCCGAGGTGCGCGGCATGATTCACGACGCCCGCCAGGTGGTTGCAGGCAACCTGTTTTGTGCCCTGCCGGGAACCCGGCACGACGGCCACGAATTTGTTGCCCAGGCGCGCGCGGCCGGCGCGGCAGCGGCGCTGGTTGCGCAGCCCGTGGATGATGGGCTGCCGCAGCTGGTGGTGGCCGACGTGGCGCGCGCCATGGGCGACATTGCACGCGCCTGGCGCCGCAGCCTGAATGTCAAGGTGATCGGCGTGACCGGCAGCAACGGCAAAACCACGGTCAAGGAAATGCTGGCGGCCGTTTTGGGGCGCGGTGCCGAAGTGCTGGCCACCGAGGGCAATTACAACAACGAGCTGGGCGTGCCGCTGACGCTGGCCCGGCTGAATGAAAAGCATCGCCATGCCGTGGTCGAAATGGGCGCCAGCAAGCCGGGCGATATTGCCTGGCTGGCCGATATTGCCCGGCCCGATATTGGCCTGGTCACCAATGCTGCGCCTGCTCATTTGCAGGGATTTGCCAGCGTGGAAGGCGTGGCGCGCGCCAAGGGCGAGCTGTTTGAGGCCCTGCCCGACAGCGGCACGGCCATTATCAATGCCGACGACGAACACGCACCGCTGTGGCGCCGCATGGCGGGTGAAAGGCGCACAGTCACCTTTGGACTGGCATCAGGTGCCAGCGTGTCCGGCATTCTCATGCGCGGCGTGGCCCGCATGCACACGCCGGCCGGAGACCTTGAATTCAACGCCGCCCTGCCGGGCCGGCACAACTTTTGCAACGCGCTGGCGGCCGCTGCCGCCGCTGTTGCGCTGGATATACCCGCCGAAGAAATTGCTGCAGGACTTGCATCAATACACAGCCTGCCGGGTCGCCTGCGTGTGCTTGCACACGCAGGTGGCGGGCGCGTGATTGATGACAGCTACAACGCCAACCCCGGATCGCTGGCCGCTGCGCTCAGCGTGCTGGCAGAGATGCCGTCCGATGAACGCTGGCTGGTGCTGGGCGACATGGGCGAGCTGGGGAGCGGAGATGAGCAGCTGCATGCCGATGCCGGCCGCACGGCGCGCGAGCGCGGGGTGGACCGGCTTTTTGGCCTGGGGCCCCTGACAAAGGCCAGCGTGGCCGCATTTGGCCTGGGCGGTCGGCATTTTGATGATATGGAGGCCCTCATCGGGGCGCTGGAACAGGAATTTGGATCGGGGGTAACCGTGCTGATCAAGGGATCACGCTCCATGGGCATGGAAAGAGTTGTCGAGCGGCTGCTGCCAGGAGAGATCGCATGCTGACCTGGCTGTTTGACGAAGTGCTGGTCACCGAAGTGGCCCTGTTCGGCTACATCACTTTTCGCACGGTGATGGCGGCCCTGACGGCCATGGGCGTGTCACTGCTGATCGGACCGCTGTTTATCCGCCACATGAGGCAGCGCCAGATTGGCCAGCCGATTCGGGAGGTGGGGCCGCAGTCGCACATGACCAAGGCGGGCACGCCCACCATGGGCGGCACCATGGTGCTGGTGGCCGTGCTGGTGTCGACGCTGCTGTGGGCCGATCTGGCCAACCGCTATGTGTGGACCGTGCTGTTTACCACCGGCGCGTTTGGCGCCATAGGCTTTGTCGACGACTGGCGCAAGCTCAAGTACAAAAGCAGCGACGGGCTGTCGGCGCGCTGGAAATACCTGCTGCAGTCGCTGGCGGCGCTGGCTGCGGCGCTGTTTTTGTATGCCACGGCCGATGTGGCGGCCAACACCCAGCTGTTCTTGCCGTTCTTCAAGGATTTTGCCCTGCCGCTGGGCATCGGATTTGTGGCGCTTGCCTACTTCGTGATTGTGGGTTCTTCCAACGCTGTCAATCTGACCGACGGGCTGGACGGGCTGGCCATCATGCCGGCCGTTCTGGTGTCGGTGGGCCTGGGCATATTCGCCTATGCCACAGGCCATGCGGTGTTTGCCGAATATCTGGTTTTGCCGCATATCCCGGGAGCCGGTGAGCTGGCCATATTCTGTGCCGCGCTGTCGGGCGCCGGGCTGGGGTTTTTGTGGTTCAACACCTATCCGGCCCAGGTATTCATGGGCGATGTGGGTGCGCTGGCGGTCGGCGCCGCGCTGGGCACGGTGGCAGTCATTGCGCGTCAGGAAATTGTATTCGGGGTGATGGCGGGCATTTTCGTTGTGGAAACCCTGTCGGTGATTCTGCAGGTCGCGTCGTTCAAGCTGACCGGCCGGCGCATCTTCCGTATGGCGCCCATACATCATCATTTTGAACTCAAGGGCTGGCCTGAACCCAAGGTGATCGTGCGATTCTGGATTATCGCCGTCATGCTGGTTCTGGCCGGTCTGGCAACCATGAAGATCAGGTGATGGTGGTGAAACAGATCAGACAGGCCTACCGCTCACGTGACATGGCCCCGGCCGTGGGGCTGGACCAGGGCATTGTTCTGGCCACCGCCGGCCTGCTGGCCCTGGGCATTGTCATGGTGACGTCCACATCCATGGTTGTGGCCGAAAGCTATTCGCTGTCGCGCTGGCATTATCTGGTCAGGCACCTGTTCTACATCGGGGTGGGTCTTGGGCTGGCGGCCAGCTTGCGCTTTGTTTCCATTGCACACATCAAGCGCCTGTCAAACCTGGCTTTTCCGGGCGCTGTGGTGCTGTTGCTGCTGCCTTTTGTGCCGGGTCTGGGCCACAAGGTCAACGGCGCCGTGCGCTGGATAGACATAGGCGTGGTGCGTCTGCAGGTGGTCGAACCCGTCAAGCTTTTGGTGATCCTTTTCATGGCCGCCTATCTGGCGCGACGCACCGCCTTCCAAAGCGCCCGCTTTGCGGAAACGCTCAAGCCCCTGCTTCTGGTGGGCCTGCTGGCCGGCATTGTGCTCAAGCATCCGGACATGGGCTCGGCCATGGTGCTGGCAGCCATCGCCGGCGGCATGGTGTGGCTGGCGGGCGCTGCCTGGAAGCACCTGTTTGTGCTTGGGCTGGGCAGCCTGCCGCTGCTTACATTTGCTGCGCTGGAGCCCTACAGGTTCGAGCGCGTGCTGACCTTTGTCGATCCCTGGGCCGACCCGTACAACAACGGCTTTCAGCTGATCCAGGCCTTGATCGCGGTTGGCCGCGGGCAGATCGGAGGCGTGGGCCTGGGCGCCAGCGTGCAAAAGCTGTACTACCTGCCCGAGGCGCATACGGACTTCATTTTTGCCGTGCTGGCCGAAGAGCTGGGCCTGGTGGGCATTGTTGCCGTGCTGGCCATGTTTGTGCTGCTCATCGCGCGCATGTTCGCGGTGGGCATTCGGGCGCAGCGCCAGCAGCGGCCGTTTGCCGCGTTTGTGTGCTGGGGCGTGGCTCTGTGGCTTGGGCTGCAGGCGCTGGTGAGCATGGGCGTGAATCTGGGCATGCTGCCCACCAACGGCCTGCCCCTGCCGCTCATTTCAGCCGGCGGCAGCAGCATGGCCATGACGATTCTGGCCATAGGCATCGTGCTGCGCATTCAGTGGGAGCTGGGCGTGGCCGCACTGCGCCAGCCGCGCCGGCGCAGGAGTTGGGAAACATGAGCCGCAGGCACGTCATGATCATGGCGGCCGGTACCGGCGGTCATATTTTTCCGGGCCTGGCGGTGGCCGACGAGCTGCGCCGCATGGGCGTGGAGGTGAGCTGGCTGGGCACGCCCGAAGGCATGGAGAACAGGCTGGTCGGCAAGGCCGGCTACAGGCTGGAAAGTATTGCCATAAAAGGCCTGCGCGGTCGTGGCGCGGCCGGCTGGCTGATGGCGCCCTGGCGGGTGCTTAAGGCCACCCTGCAGGCGCGCCGGCTGATCGGCAAAAACCGCCCGCTGTGCGTGCTGAGCATGGGTGGCTACGTGGCCGGCCCCGGCGGGCTGGCGGCCCGCTCGCTGCGCATTCCGCTGGTCATACATGAACAAAATGCCGTGGCCGGGCTGACCAATCGCCTGCTCAGGCCGCTGGCAAAACGCGTGCTGACCGGGTTTCCCGACGTGCTCAAAAAAGCCGAACACGTTGGCAATCCGGTGCGCGCCAACATTGCCGCGCTGCCGGATCCGCAGGCGCGCTTTGCCGGGCGCGGCGGACCGCTGCGGCTGCTGGTGATTGGCGGCAGCCTGGGCGCGCGCCGGTTTGGCGAAGTGGTTCCCGAGGCGCTCGCTCGCCTGCCCGATTCCGTGCAGGTGGAGGTTGTCCACCAGGCTGGACGCGAGCTTGAGGTCACCCGGCAGTCCTATCACCGCGCCGGGGTCGACGGCCGGGTGGTGGACTTTATTGAAGACATGGCCGGCGCCTGGGCCGAATGCGATGTGGCCCTGTGCCGTTCCGGGGCGCTGACGGTGGCGGAAATCGAGGCGGCCGGCGTGGCGGCCCTGCTGGTGCCGTTTCCGCATGCCGTTGATGACCACCAGTACGACAACGCCCGCCATCTTGAAAGCAGCGGCGCGGCCTGGCTGGTGCGGGAGCGGGATTTTGACGCCGACTGGCTGGTTGAAAAGCTGGCTGCCATGGACAGAAAGAGACTTGAAGAGATGGCCGGCAGGGCCCGCTCGCTGTCAAGACGCGACAGCGCGGCAGCGGTTGCGCGCGCCTGTCTGGAGGTGGCGGCATGATGCGCAAGCGCCGGGCCATCAGCCTCATGCACCGCACCCGCAACATTCACCTGGTGGGCATTGGCGGTGCCGGCATGTCGGGCATCGCCGAGGTGCTCATCAATCTGGACTTCCAGGTCAGCGGGTCGGACCTGCGCCGTTCGCCGGCCGTGGTCAGGCTTGAGCGTTTGGGTGCCGAAATCCACATCGGGCACGCCGCAGGCAACCTGGGTGAAGCCGACGTGGTGGTGGTTTCAGGGGCCGTTGACGCCGGCAACCCTGAAATCGAGGCCGCCCGCCAGCGGCGCATTCCGGTGATTGCGCGCGCCGAGATGCTGGGTGAGCTGATGCGGTTTCGCCAGGGCATTGCCGTGGCCGGCAGCCACGGCAAGACCACGGTGACCTCCATGATTGCCACCCTGCTGGCCGAAGGCGGCATGGACCCCACCTTTATTGTGGGCGGTCTGGTCAATGCATTTGGCAGCGGAGCCCGCCTTGGCCGCGGGCGCTATCTGGTGGCCGAGGCCGACGAATCCGACGGCTCGTTTCTGAAGCTGCAGCCGGTCATATCGGTGGTAACCAATATCGACCGCGATCATCTCGATGCCTACCGGGGCAGTTTTGACAAGCTGCAGGAAGCGTTTTTAACCTTTCTGCACCATCTGCCCTTTTTTGGCGTGGCCGTGGTGTGCCTTGATGATGCGCACGTGGCCGAGCTGCTGCCGGACATTGGCCGGCAGGTGGTGAGCTACGGGTTTGACGAGCAGGCTGACGTGCGCGCAACCGATGTGGTTCAAAAAGGCGTGCGCAGCACCTTCACGCTGTGGTTGGCCAATGATCGTGCCGGCCATGAAGTGAGCATGGGGCTGCCCGGGCGGCACAACGTTCTGAATGCCCTGGCGGCCGCGGCGGTGGCCAGCGAGGTGGGCATAGGCACGGCTGCAATCGTGCGTGGTCTTAACGCATTCGGCGGCATTGGCCGGCGCTTTGCAGAGATCGGGCTGCTTGATGTGGACGGCCGCCAGGTGCTGGCCTTTGAGGACTACGGGCATCACCCGACCGAGCTTGAGGCCATTGTCGAGACCGTCAGGACCGGCTGGCCGGAGCGGCGTCTGGTGCTGGCTTTTCAGCCGCACCGCTACACGCGCACTCGCGACCAGTTTGATGATTTTGCCCGCGTGCTGGCCAGCGCCGATGCGCTGCTGCTGGCCGATATTTATCCGGCCGGCGAAGAGCCTTTGACGGGCATTGATTCCGATTTTCTGGCGCGCGCGGTGCAGCGCCGCCGAAACATTCCGCTGGCGCGCGCCGGCGGAGTGGATGAGGCGCCCGGCAGGCTGGCCGAGCTGCTCGAAGACGGTGATTTTCTGATGGTAATGGGCGCCGGTGACTTTGGCGGCCTGGCAGCCCTGCTCAGGCAGCGCTACGGTCAGGAGGCGGCGTGATGACAGCTGATCCGCGCAAGTTTGGACAGGTGGCCCTGGTCGTTGGCGGCGACAGCGGCGAGCGCGAAGTGTCGCTGCGCGGCGGACAGGCCGTGGCACAGGCCATGGACAGACTGGGAATTGACTACAGCCTGGTGGACGGCGCGCACCGCCTGCTGGAGCAGGTGGCAGCCGGTCATTTTGACCGGGTGTTCAACCTGCTGCACGGTCCCGGCGGCGAAGACGGCCAGCTGCAGGGCGCACTGAGCATTTACGGCGTGCCGGTTACCGGCTCGGGCGTGCTCGCCTCGGCACTGAGCATGAACAAGCTGCAAAGCAAGCGCGTGTTCAGGGCCTGCGGTTTGCCAACTCCCGACTGGGCAGTGGCCGGTGCCGGCGCTGATGCCGAACGGATTTTGCAGAAGCTGGCGCTGCCGCTTTTTGTCAAGCCGGTCACCGAAGGTTCCAGCCTGGGCATGAGCCGGGTGGATGACGCAGACGAGCTGCCGGCAGCCATTGACAGGGCGCTGGCTTATGGCTCCCAGGCGCTGGTCGAGGCGCTGGTGGACGGCGCCGAGTACACCGCAGGCATTCTGGGCGATCGGGTCTTGCCCCTGATCCGCCTGGAGACGGCGCGCGAATTTTACGACTACCAGGCCAAGTACGAGTCGGACGACACCCGCTATCACCTGCCGTGCGGGCTGGATGAGGCCACTGAAACCCGCCTGGCGGAATTGAGCCTCCGGGCCTTCAGGGTTTTGGGAACCAGCGGCTGGGGACGGGTGGATTTGATGATGGACGGGTCGGGACAGCCGTGGCTGCTGGAAATCAACACCACGCCGGGCATGACTGACCAGTCGCTGCTGCCCATGGCCGCCGGGGCGGCAGGCATGAGCTTTGACGAGCTGGTGTGGAAAATTCTGGAAACCAGCCTGGAGGTGGGCCAATGAGACCGGCGTGGATGGCAAGCCTGGTGTTGTTTGGCAGCCTGCTGCTGGCCGGCCTGTGGCTGCGCTCGGGGCTGATCGGCAGCGAGCAGTGGCCGATACGCTGGCTGGATGTGGAAGGTGATCTCAAGCGCACCAGCTCCAGCCAGGTGCGTGCGGCGGTGGCCAGCGAGTCCGGGCGCGGCTTTTTTGCCGTGGACCTGGACGCGGTGCGCTCAAGCATCGAGGGGCTGCCGTGGATCATGCGTGCCGAGGTCAGCCGGCAGTGGCCGGATGCGCTGCATGTATCGGTGGTTGAGCACCGGCCGGTGGCGCGCTGGAACGAAACCGGGCTGTTCAGCGACCGGGGCGAGGTGTTCCAGGTCAGCGGCAGCGAGTCCATGCAGGGGCTGGCCAGGCTGGGCGGCCCGGAGGCCCGCAGCGAGGAAGTGCTCAGACGCTGGCAGAAGCTGCGGCGCCGGCTTGACAGCATTGGGCGGCAGGTGGTGGCCGTAATGCTCGACGAGCGCGGCGCCTGGACGGTTGACCTGGATGACGGCGTGCAGCTGATCCTGGGTCGTGAACAGGTTGACCGGCGCGTTGAGCGCTACCTGCGGTCACAGGCATCGCTGCAGGAACTTGGGCAGGCGATTCGCTTTGTTGACCTGCGCTACACCAACGGCCTGGCGGTGGGTTTTGCCGAAAACGGCACGGATGAACGTTCCCGAACGGAACTGGATGAGGACATTGAGCGTGGCTAAGCGGCCTGACAAATCACTGGTTGTGGGTCTGGACATTGGCACCAGCAAGATTGTTGCCATTGTTGGCGAGGTTCACGAGGACGGACAGGTTGAGGTCATCAGCCTGGGCTCGCACCCGTCGCGCGGACTCAAGCGCGGCGTGGTCGTGGATATCGAGTCCACCGAGCAGTCCATACAGCGCGCCGTCGAAGAGGCCGAGCTGATGGCCGATTGCCAGATCAACTCGGTTTTTGCCGGCATTGCCGGCAGCCACATCAGCTCGCTCAACTCGCACGGTGCGGTGGCCATTCGCGACAGCGAGGTGACCGATGGCGACGTTGAACGCGTGCTGGAGTCGGCCCGGGCCGTGGCCATTCCGGCCGACCAGCGCATTTTGCACGTGCTGCCCCAGGAATACGTGATTGATTCCACCGACGGCATTCGCCAGCCCACAGGCATGTCCGGTGTAAGGCTGGAAGCGCGCGTTCACCTGGTAACGGCCGCCGTCAGCGCGGTACAGAACGTGACCAAATGCGTGGCGCGCTGCGGCCTGCAGGTCGACGATCTGATATTGCAGCAGCTGGCTTCAAGCTATGCCGTGCTCAGCGAGGACGAGAAGGACCTGGGCATTGGCCTGATAGACATCGGCGCCGGCACCACCGACGTGGCCGTGTTTACCGAAGGCGCCATTCGCCACACGGCCTGTATTCCCATTGCCGGCGACCTGGTGACCAACGACATTGCCGTGGCGCTGCGCACGCCCACGGTTCATGCCGAGGACATCAAGATCAAGTACGCCTGCGCGCTGGAGCAAATGGTGGCTTCCGAAGAGACCATCGAGGTGCCCAGCGTTGGCGAGCGCGCGCCGCGCCGCCTTGAGCGCCAGATTCTGGCGCAGGTGGTGGAAGCGCGCTACCGGGAGTTGTTCCATCACGTGCAAAAGCATTTGCGCCAGTCGGGCTTTGAATCCATGGTGCCGGCCGGGCTGGTACTGACCGGCGGCGGTTCAAAAATGGATGGCGTGGCCGAACTGGCCGAGGAAGTGTTTCACATGCCGGTGCGGCTGGGGGCGCCACAGCATGTCAGCGGTCTTTCGGATGTGGTCAACAACCAGATCCACGCCACCGGTGTGGGGCTGCTCATTTATGGCAGCCGCAACGAAATGCCGCGCCGCAGTTCATTTGGGCGCGGCGGTGAAAGTTTGTGGAACCGCATGAAGCTGTGGTTCCAGGGAGAGTTTTGATGAGTTTGAGTTGCCCGCAAGTGATGTACCTCGGGCAAGGCGAGGGGGCGACACAAAGCGTCCGGAAAGAAGGCGCGTGTCGCTGTCCCTTGCGTTTCAAGTGCCGGCACAGCCGGATTGTTGATTGTAAATGGCGAGCGAAAGGAGAAACAGCATGCCTTTTGAACTGATAGAAAATTACACCCCCGGTGCAACCATAAAGGTCATCGGCGTTGGAGGCGGTGGCGGCAATGCCGTCAATCAAATGGTCGAATCGGACATTGATGGCGTGGACTTCATCTGCATCAATACCGATGCCCAGGCACTGCAGAACTTTGCCGGCAAAAGCACGGTGCAGATTGGCAGCGGGGTGACCCGCGGACTGGGCGCCGGCGCCAATCCCGAAGTGGGGCGACAGGCCGCGCTTGAAGACCGCGACCGGATCAGCGAAATTCTGGACGGTTGCGACATGGTCTTCATTACTGCCGGCATGGGCGGGGGCACCGGCACCGGTGCGTCACCCGTGGTGGCGCAAACAGCCAAGGAAATGGGCATTTTGACGGTGGCCGTGGTCACCCGGCCGTTTCCGTTTGAGGGCAAGCGGCGCAGCGACATTGCCCAGCAGGGCATTGATGAACTGAGCCATCACGTGGATTCGCTCATCACCATTCCCAACGGCAAGCTGCTTGAAGTGCTGGGGTCGGAAGTGACCCTGCTGGATGCATTCAAGGCGGCCAACCAGGTGCTGTCGGGCGCGGTGCGGGGCATTGCCGAGCTGATTACCTGCCCGGGGCTCATCAACGTGGACTTTGCCGATGTGCGCACGGTTATGAGCGAGATGGGCATGGCCATGATGGGCTCGGGCGTGGCTCGCGGCGAGGACCGCGCCATGATGGCCGCACAGTCGGCCATTGGGTCGCCGCTGCTTGAGGATGTCAGCCTGGAAGGCGCCTGCGGCATTCTTGTCAACGTGACCTCCGGGCTCAATCTGAGCATGAAGGAGTTCGAAGAGGTTGGCAACACGGTTGCGGACCTGGCCAGCGACGATGCCACCGTGGTGATTGGCACCGTTATCGACCCGGACATGACCGATGATTTGCGGGTTACCGTGGTGGCCACCGGATTGGGAAACCGCAGGCCAAAAACTGAAGAGAAGCCCATTCAGGTGGTGCGCACGGGAACGGACCCGCGCCCCGTGCCGTTTACGGCCACCTCTGACGACGAGGCGCCGGCCGCTCCGGCACAAGGAAACACGGAAACCAGAGAGCTGTTTGGATCGGATGACGATTCGGATTATCTCGATATTCCGGCTTTTTTGCGCAACTCGGCCGACTGAGGGCGGTGCATGAGGGCAAGCCGACCGGACATTCCGGCGGCCGGACGATGCAGGGTTTCGACTCGCCACGAGCCCTGCATCGGCCGATTTTGCCCAAAAAGCGGCTGTTTTGTGGTTTTTCAGCAACAGGTGTTGTGAAATTCCCTAACTTTTGCTTTTTTGCGACACTTTCTTGTGCTATGCTCGCCACATCAACAGCAATCGGACAAATTCGTGATCCGGCAACGCACACTCAAAAATGTAATTCGCGCCACCGGCGTGGGGCTTCACACCGGCGAAAAGGTGCTGATGACGCTGCGGCCAGCGCCCGTCAACACCGGCATTGTATTCCGCCGCATTGATCTTGACCCCGTGGCCGAGATTGCCGCCGACCCGCATCTGGTTCGCGATACGGCCCTGTCAACCACCCTGATTGATGACGATGGCGTCCGGGTGGCCACCATTGAGCATCTGATGTCGGCCCTGGCCGGCCTGGGCATAGACAACATTCATGTTGATCTCAGCGCGCCCGAGGTGCCCATCATGGACGGCAGCGCCGGCCCCTTTGTTTTTCTGATCCAGTCGGCCGGCATTGCCGAACAGAACGCGCCCAAACGCTTTATTCGCATAAAAAAGAAGGTGGAGGTGCGCGACGGAGACCGCTGGGCCCGGTTTGAACCGCACGACGGTTTCCGCGTCAATTTTGCCATCGAGTTCGACCATCCGGTCATCCAGTCCCATTCCTGCCGGGCCGACCTGGAGTTTTCCACCACTTCATACCTCAAGGAAATCGCCCGCGCCCGCACTTTCGGCTTCATGCGCGATATAGAGTACCTGCGCCAGCGCAATCTGGTTTTGGGCGGCAGCCTGGACAACGCCGTAGTGCTCGATGACTACCGCATTCTCAACGAAAACGGCCTGCGTTACGAAGACGAGTTCGTCAAGCACAAGGTGCTTGATGCCATTGGCGACCTGTACCTGCTCAACCGCAACCCCATCGGCGCGTTTTTTGGCCACAAGTCGGGCCACGAGCTCAACAACCAGCTGGTCAGGCGCGTGCTGGCCGACGAGACGGCCTGGGAAGAAGTGACTTTTGAAGGTGAGCGGCAGGCGCCGATATCATACATTCAGCCGGCCCAGGCTGTTTGATCTGCAAACTGCCGGACCTGGCAGCGGCCGCTGTGCGCCGGGTTACGGGTCCGGAAGCGATTCCACCACAATAACGCGCGTGCGCCGCAGCGGCCTGTCCAAGGTCTGATTGGCCTCGTACAGGAGATCGTCTGCGATCAGCCGCGCACGGCTGGCCCATGCCGGGCTGGTGGCTGCCAAAACCAGCGTGTTGCCTTCCAGGCAGGCCAGGCCGATGTGCCTGCGCATGCTTTCGGGCAGCGCCTTGCGCAGCCGGGCATCCAGCCTGTTTAAGGCATGCGCGGTTGCCAGCAGCGTGGTCAGCCCGCGGTTTTTGCGGCTGATCTGGTTAATTCGGCGTTCCTTGGGTTGCCAGCGGGCCATCTTTTACAGGATAAACATCGGATTGATCTGTAGTCTAGCGGTTCGGGTGGCTACAATGTCGGCTTGCACCCGCCGGGTGCCGCCCCAAGATACACTCTCTTGAATACTGTTCCCATATTCTGTCAACGGATTACACATGCTCAAATCCCTGATCACCAAGATCGTGGGCAGCCGCAACGAGCGACTGCTCAAGTCCTACAGCAAGGATGTTGAAGCGACCAACGCGCTCGAGCCCGAATATCAAAAGCTTGATGATGCCGCCCTGAAGGCGAAGACCGCTGAGTTCCGCCAGCGCCACGCCGGGGGCGAAAGCCTGGATGCGCTTCTGCCCGAGGCGTTTGCGGCCGTGCGCGAGGCGGCTGTGCGCAATCTGGGCATGCGCCATTACGATGTTCAGCTCATTGGCGGCCTTGTCCTGCACCAGGGCAAGATTGCCGAAATGAAAACCGGTGAGGGCAAGACGCTGGTGGCCACGCTGGCGGTCTATCTGAACGCCATCGCCGACCAGGGCGTGCATGTGGTGACGGTCAACGATTATCTGGCCCGCCGTGACGCCGAGTGGATGAAGCCGGTCTATGATGCGCTGGGCCTGACCGTGGGCGTGTCGGTGCCCGGCATGTCGTCCGACGACAAGCGCGCCGCCTACGCGGCCGATGTCACCTACGGCACCAACAACGAGTTTGGTTTCGACTACCTGCGCGACAACATGGCCTTTTCGCTTGACCAGCGCGTGCAGCGCGGGCGCCACTATGCCATTGTCGACGAGGTGGACTCGATTCTTATTGACGAGGCGCGTACCCCGCTGATCATCTCCGGCCCCACCGATGAAGGCCCGGAAATCTATGTCAGCATCAACCGCGTTGTGCCCGACCTGGTGCCGCAAAAGGAAGAGGACGGTCCGGGAGACTTTTCCATTGACGAGAAGACCAAGCAGGTTTACCTGACCGAAGACGGCATGGCCAAGGTTGAAAGGCTGCTGTCGCAGGCCGGCCTGATTGAAGCGGGCGCCAGCCTGTATGACTCCGTCAACCTGGGTCTGATGCATGCACTCAACGCCGGCCTGCGCGCCCACCATCTGTACCACAGGGATGTCGATTACATCGTGCGCGATGGCGAGGTCATCATCGTTGACGAATTCACCGGCCGCACGCTGGCAGGGCGGCGCTGGTCCGAAGGTTTGCACCAGGCCGTGGAAGCCAAGGAAGGCGTGCCCATCCAGCGCGAAAACCAGACGCTGGCCTCCATCACCTTCCAGAACTATTTCCGCATGTACGACAAGCTGTCGGGCATGACCGGAACCGCCGACACCGAGGCCTACGAGCTGCAGTCCATCTATGGGCTGGAAGTGGTGGTGATACCGACCAACAAGCCGCTGGTGCGCAAGGACCACGCCGACCTGGTGTATCTGACCACCCAGGAAAAGTACGACGCCATCGTGGCCGATATCAAGGACCGGGTTGCCAGGGGCCAGCCGGTGCTGGTTGGCACCACCTCCATCGAGAACTCGGAGCTCATTGCCCGCGAACTCAGGAAAGCCGGGTTCAAATATGAGGTACTCAACGCCAAGCAGCATGAGCGCGAAGCCACCATTGTCGAGCAGGCCGGTCGACCGGGGGCCATCACCATTGCCACCAACATGGCCGGCCGGGGCACCGACATTGTGCTGGGCGGCAACCTGGAGGCCGAGCTGCGCGACCTGGGCGAGGACGCCAGCGAAGAAGAGCGCGACAAGGTCCGCCAGGACTGGCAGAAGCGCCATGACCAGGTGATCGAAGCCGGCGGCCTGCACATTATTGGCACCGAGCGCCACGAGTCGCGACGCATCGACAACCAGTTGCGCGGGCGCGCGGGCCGGCAGGGCGATCCCGGCTCAAGCCGGTTTTATCTGTCGCTGGAAGACAATCTGATGCGCATCTTTGCTTCCGAGCGCATGGGCAGCATGATGCAGAGAATGGGCATGCGTGATGGCGAGGCCATTGAGCACCCCTGGGTCAGCCGAGCCATAGAAAACGCCCAGCGCAAGGTTGAGTCGCACAACTTCGACATGCGCAAGCATCTTCTTGAATACGACGATGTTGCCAATGACCAGCGGCGCGTGATCTACAGCCAGCGCAATGAATTGATGGAGGCCGACGAGATCGGCGACACCATAGAAGCCATTCGGGAAGAGGTGTTCGACCGGATGATCAGCCAGTTCATTCCGCCGGAATCACACGATGAGGTTTGGGACGCCGCCGGCCTGGAGCGCGCCCTTGAAGGGGAGTTTGGCATAGAGGTTCCGGTGGTGCGCTGGCTGGAGGAAGACGACAGCCTGGCCGAGCCGGGCCTGCGCGAAAAGATCATGGACGTGGTCAACGCCCATTTTCAGGACAAGGAAGAGCTGGTGGGCGCCGAGGTCATGCGCCAGTTTGAAAAGGCGCTGATGCTGTCGATTCTGGACCAGCACTGGAAAGAGCACCTGGCCGCCATGGACTACCTGCGTCGCAGCGTGGGGCTGCGCAGCTTTGCGCAGAAAAAGCCCGAACAGGAATACAAGCGCGAAGGCTTCGAGATGTTTACCGAAATGCTCGACAGCATGAAGCACGATGTGGTGCGGGGGCTGGCGCGCGTTCGGGTTCGTGACGAGGAGGACGTTGACGCCGTGGATCGCCAGCGCCGCCGCGAAACGCCGATGGAATACCAGCACGCCGAGGCCGGTGGCGCGGGTGCCGGCAGCCAGGCGGCAGCCACGGCAGAGAAGCCGCAGACCTTTGTCAGGGAAGGCCGCAAGATTGGCCGCAATGAACCCTGTCCCTGTGGCTCGGGCAAAAAATACAAGCACTGCCACGGCCGCCTGGGCTGAGGCGCGTGGCAGTGGAGCGGTCCGGGCCGGTTGAGGTGGTGGCGGGCCTGATCCCCGACCGGTCCGGGCGAATTCTTCTGGCGCAGCGCCCGCCCGGCAAATACATGGCCGGGCGCTGGGAGTTTCCCGGCGGCAAGCGCGAGCCCGGCGAAAGCCGGGTTGATGCGCTCAGGCGCGAACTTGACGAAGAGCTGGGCATTGCCCTGGCTGAAGCCGAGCCCTGCCTGACGCTGCGTCACGACTACCCGAAAATCTCCGTTCTCCTGCACCTTTTTTTCGTTAACCGGCACGCCGGACAGCCCGCAGGGCGCGAAGGGCAGGCGCTGCGCTGGGTCACGCTTGCCGAAATGAGCAACCTGCCCATGCTGGCCGCCGACCGGCCCATCATAAAAGTGCTGGGGCTGGATTCCCGCTATGCGATTACGCCCGACCCCCAACGCGTCGGCGGCGCTGATGGGGTATTGCAATGGACAAGCGCAGCCCTGGCTTGCGGCCATCGCCTGTTTCAGCTGCGCGCCAAGTCACTTGATGTCCCCTCGCTCGCCCAGCTGGCCGAAAAGTTTGCCGGCCTGATGGGCAGGCATGATGCGCGCTGGCTGCTCAACGGCAGCGCCGACGACGCGCTTGGGCTCGGCGCCGATGGCGTGCACCTGGACAGCCGCCGCCTGGCTGCCATCGACTCGAGGCCTTTGCCCGAGGATCTTTTGGCAGCGGCGTCCTGCCACAATCTGCAGGAGCTTGACCGGGCCGGCCGGGCCGGGCTGGACTTTGTCACCCTGTCGCCGGTCAGGCCCACCGCCAGTCATCCGGGCGCAACCACCCTGGGCTGGCGCGGGCTGGAGGACTTGTGCCGGCAGTCGCCGCTGCCGGTGTATGCCCTGGGCGGCATGCGACCCGATGACATTGAAGCCGCGAGCCGGCACGGGGCCTACGGTGTGGCCGGCATTCGTGCATTTGGCGGAAATGTCTGATCATGGCGCGCGCTGAAGAACACCTGGAAACCGTCCATCTGCCGTTGGGCCGGCGCCCGCCGCCGCCGGCCGGCCAGGCCGATGTCTGGCTGATTGATCTGCAAGACCTGCCCCTGGACACGCCCGGAAGCGGCGTCACCCGTCGCCAGCGCATCATGCAGCGGCGCATTCGCCAGCGCTTTTTTCTGCGTTTGCTGCTGTCGGCCTACCTGGGCTGCCCGGGCAAGGACATCAGGCTGACCCGATCAGCGCGCGGCAAGCCGGCGCTGGCCGGCCAGCATGCCGATACGGGGCTTGAATTCAATCTGTCGCACTGCGGCAGCTGGCTTGCAGTGGCCGTGGCCACTGGCGTGGCGGTTGGCATTGACATTGAGCGCGAACGCGAGCTGGTGCGCGTCGACAGGCTGGCACAGCGCTGTCTTTCAGCGGCCGAGGCACAGTGGCTGAAGCAGCTGGACCAGCCGTTTCGCTCCCACCGGTTTCTTCACCAGTGGTGCGCCCGCGAAGCCCTGGTCAAGGCACGCGGCTGCGGCCTGGCCGGAATGCTGGACGAAATGGAGCTGGGCTGGAATCCGGCCGCAATCCGCAGGCTGCCGGCCAGCTGGCTGGGACGGGAGCACATGGGCCTGACCGCGCTCAGCCTGCCGGACGGGCTGATTGGCCAGCTGGCCAGCATGAATGGCGCGCTCAAGGCGCGGCTGCGCCTGGTGGCGGCCGCAGCACAGCCCCCGGAGGCCTGATCACTCGTTGGTCGCTCGTTGGGACAGGGGCAGGCTTTTCCGTCAGCGTGCGCGCCAGCTGCGCCAGCCGGCAGCAGCACCCAGCACCACTGCAACGATTGCGGGAATGGAGTGATTGCCGGCGCCAAAATGCGGCGCCACCTGAAAACCGGCCAGCACCGCGCCGGAAATGATCAAAGCTCCCGCCAGTATGGCGCCGGGCAGGCGCCGATTGTGCCGGCCCAGCTCGCCGGCCAGCCTGTCCAGATCTTCGGAATGTATATGACCTGACAGCCTGCCCTGGCCGCCGGCCTTGAGAAAGTCCCGGATCAGCTCGGGCATTTCGGGTGTTTGTGACAGCCACACCGGCAGCCGGCGCGCCACGCTTTTGGCGGTGGCTGAAAAGCCGTAGCGGTCGGCAAAAATGGCTTCCAGTTCGGGCTTGGCCACTTCCCAGATGTTGATGCGCGGGTCGAGCTGGCGGCTCATGCCCTCGATGTTGAGCAGCGTTTTTTGCAGCATGATGAGCTGCGGCTGCAGGGTGAGCTTGAACTGGCGGGCGACCGAAAAAAGCTCCATGACCATTTCCGCGAAGGACACTTCCTCGAGCGGACGGGTGAAGTTGGGTTCGCCCACGGTTCGCGCTGCAGCGGTCAGTTCATCTATGCGGGTGTCGGCCGGCACCCAGCCGGCCTCGACGTGCAGCTCGGCCACGCGCCGGTAGTCGCGATTGAATATGGCCAGAAAGTTTTCGCCGATATAGTAGAGATCGGTGGGCGTCAGGCTTTCGACAATGCCGAAATCAAGCGCAATCCAGCCGGGATCGTCCGGGCGTGAAACGTCCACCAGCAGGTTGCCCGGATGCATGTCGGCATGAAAAAGATTGTCGCGAAAGACCTGCCCGTAAAAGATGCGAATACAGCGCCTTGCCAGTCGGCCAAGGTCGACGCCGCGTGCCTTCAGTTGTTCAATATCCCCGGCGGGTACACCGCGTACGTGCTCCATGACCAGCACCTTGCGTGCCGTCAGCGACCAGTGAATTTCGGGGATGTAGAGATCGGCGGAGTGCTCGAAGTTGTTTTTAAGAAGCGTGGCGCTGGCCGCCTCGGCGCGCATGTCCAGCTCGCGCACGATCACGCGTTCGAATTCGGCCACGATGTCGTCGGGGCGGATGCGTTCGCCTTCCGGGTGATAGCGTCGTATCAGGCGCGCCAGCGAGCGCAGCAGGTCAATATCGCGGCTGACCTGTTTTTCTATTCCGGGGCGCACCACCTTGACGACCACCGACCGTCCGTCCTTGAGCCTGGCGGCATGCACCTGGGCAATGGATGCCGACGCCAGGGGCACGTCGTCGAATTCATCAAACAGCTCGTCCACCGGTGCCTTGAGTTCGCGTTCGATGATGGCGCGTGCCTGCCTGCTGTCAAATGGCGGCACATCGTCCTGCAGCCCGGCCAGGTGGTCGGCGATATCGGCGGGCAGCAGGTCGCGGCGGGTTGAGATGATCTGGCCAAACTTGACGTAAATGGGGCCCAGGTCCTGCAGGGCCAGGCGCAGCCTGTGGCCGCGCGAAAGCTCGCGAATTCCGCGCTTGCCCCACGGCAGCCAGCGCACGGCCCGGGCAAACCCCAGCGGCGGAATGCCCGCAAGAAGGTCATCAAGCCGGTAGTGCGCCAGGGTTGCCGCCATGCCGGCCAGGCGCAGGCCGTTGCGTATCATGCCGGCCTCCTGCGCAGGCGCTGCTCCAGCCGGTCGACCGCCTCGCGCAATTCATCGACCTCGTTGATAAAGGCGTTCACTTCGGCGCGCTCTACCAGCAGGCCGGATTCGCGCCGCAGAAAGCGGGAGGCCTGGTCGGCGGCCGTGGACGTGACGTGGCGCGTGCCGTCACGCACATCAGCCAGCAGGCGCCACAGCCGATAGCCCAGGCGCGGGCCGAAGCGCCCGGTCAGCGCAGCCTGCCAGTCCGGGTCAAGCTGTTTGAGCAGCCGCTCAAACGACTGGGCCGTGGCGGCGTCCCCTTCAATGCGCACGCCCCGACCGGTTCGGCGGCGCCTTGGAGCGCTCATGGCCAGCAGCGCCAGGGGAGAGCCGCTGATGGTGGTGTCGGGCGGGGCCGGTTCGTCCACGCTCACGGCCAGGCGGTCGGCTTGGCCGTGAAAGTAAAGATCAATGCCCAGGCCTTCAAGGCGCAGCAGGATGGTGCGGCCCTCAAGTTCCTCAAGCCGCTGGCCGCTGCCGTCGTCAAGCGCCAGCGCGCGGGCAATGGCCTGGTCCATGCCGGCGGCCAGCATGGCGGGCAGCGGCGTCAGATAGCGGCTCATGGTCAGGCCCTGATGCCGCGGTGGATGGCGCAGATTCCGCCGCTGAGATTGGACCAGCGAACGCGCTCCAGTCCGGCGCTGCGCATTTCTTCAGCCAGGGTGTTCTGGTCGGGAAAGCGGCGAATGGACTCGGCCAGGTACTGATAGCTGTCGGCATCGCCGGCCACGGCGGCACCCAGGCGCGGCAGCACCTGGAATGACCAGGTGTCGTACAGCCTGGCCAGGGCCGGCAGCCCCACCTTGGAAAACTCAAGAATATGCACCTGCCCGCCGGGCTTTAAGACCCGGAGCATTTCGGCCAGCGCCCGCTCGCGCCAGGTCACGTTGCGCAGACCAAAGGCGATGGTCAGATGATCAAAGCTGCGGCTGGCAAAGGGCAGCTGTTCGGCGTTGACCTGAAGCCATTCAATGTCTTTGACCAGGCCGGCATTGTCCATGCGCTCGCGGCCGGTTGCCAGCATGTCAAGGTTGATGTCGGCGATGGTGACCGCAGCACCGCGTGCCCGGGCCAGGCGGGCAATGTCGCCGGTGCCGCCGGCCAGGTCGAGCAGGCTTTGGCCCGGCCGAATGCCGCAGGTGGCCACGAAGTGGCGTTTCCACAGCCGGTGTATGCCCAGGCTCATCAGATCGTTCATCAGGTCGTAGCGCCGGGCCACGGATGAAAAAACACGCCCGACGCGACGCGTTTTTTCTTCGGGCGAGACGGTTTGATAACCAAAGTCGGTCATGAATCTGTGCTCTTCAAAAGGGTTCAGGACATGTCCTGCTGCTGCTGCAGGCGCTCGGCGTAGCGGGCCAGGTTGGCGTCCTTGTTGCGCCCCAGATCATAAAGGAAGGACCAGGCATAAATGCCCGAATCGTGGCCGTCGTCAAAAACGATCTGGACGGCATAGCTGCCGATGGGCTCTATGGCCGTGATATCGACATTGTCCTTGCCGCGCATCAGCCTGGGCTCCGACAGCCCGTGTCCGCGAACCTCGGCCGAGGGCGAGTGGGTGCGCAGGTACTCGGCCGGCAGCTCAAAGCTCTCGCCGTTGTCAAATTCAACCACCAGGGTTTTGCGCTCGCGCTCGTAGCGCAGCTCCA
>Ga0209487_1001172_pt1 | contig 22542 bp, 17 predicted proteins | sample Poulit2012_FD_187524 | JGI IMG/M metagenome (GOLD analysis project Ga0209487, IMG submission 187524) | Agricultural soil microbial communities from Georgia to study Nitrogen management - Poultry litter 2012 (SPAdes) (version 2) | ecosystem: Environmental > Terrestrial > Soil > Agricultural land...
AAGTACGAGGCGGACGACGCAGCCGCGGTGCGCATCGAATGGCGCGGCGGCGTCGCAGGGCGGTGAGCATCCGACATGGACTCATGGTGACAGAATGCGCACCTCCATCGGTGCCACCGAGGCGAACCGCCTGCGCTTCGTGACCCGCACCCGCGCCATACTGGGGCGATGATCGCCCCCACCGAGCCCACTCGCACCGTCGCCGTCGTCGGAGCCGGACCCCGGGGAACAGCGATCATCGAGCGCCTGGTGGCGGCCTCCACGATCCCCGACTGGCAGGGGCGACTGACCGTCCACCTGATCGATCCCTACGTCGGCCGCGGTGGTTCCGTGTGGCGCCACGACCAGCCCGAGGTGCTGCTGATGAACACCGCCACCTGCCAGACCACCATGTACCCCGACGAGTCCTGTCACCCGCTCCTGCCCGTCACGCGCACCGGCACCCTCTCCGACCATCTCGCCGAGGAGGGATTCGCCGCCTCCGACTTCGCGCCCCGCGCAGCTCACGGTCGCTACCTCGCTCGCGTGCTGGCGGACGCCGAGGCCGATGCCGACCCCGACCGGCTGCGCATCGTCCAGCATCGCGCCGAGGTGATCGACGTGACCGGCGGCCCCGATGAGCCCCAACGGGTGCGGCTGTCCGACGGACGCGTGCTGACCGTCGAGGCGGTGGCGCTGGCGCTCGGCCACCTCAGCACCGCCCTCGGTCCCCGCTCCCAGCAGCTCGCCGATGCCGCCGACCACCACGGGCTGATCCACATCGGCCCCGCCAACCCCCTCGAGATCGACTACTCGGTTCTGCTGGGCCGCGAGGCCGTCGCCGTGCAGGGCATGGGCCTGAACTTCTACGACGCCCTGGGCATGCTCACCCAGGTCGCCGGCGGACGGTTCGAGCCCGACGACTCGGCCCCCTCCGGCTTGCGCTACCTGCCCGGCGGGGAAGAGCCGCGTCTGATCGTCGGCTCCCGCTCGGGCATGGTCTACCGGCCCAAACCCGACCTGAGCCCGGAGATGCCCGCTCCCTACACCCCGCAGGTGCTGACCGGCGAGCGAGTGCTCGAGCTCGCGGTCCGCGCCGCCGGAGTCGACCACGAGCGCGAGGTGATGCCGCTGATGCTCGCCGAGCTGCGTCGCGCGCTGCAGGAGATCGGCGCCGACGAGATGGCGGCCGACGCGGAGCTGCTGCACCTGCTGTACCCCTTCGGCCGCAGGGGTGGCGGCATCGACGACGCCCATCGCCGCACCCGTGACGTACTGCGCGACGCACTGGAAGCCGCTACCGCGCCCGACCCCGTCTGGGTGATGGTCTACCGAGTGCTGAACGCGCTGCGCATCCAGGTCAACCGTCTGATCGACCTGGGTGGATACACCACGGACAGCGTGCGCCGAGACATCGACGGACACCTGCGCAACGCCTTCGCCTCCTGGGCCTCGGGCCCTCCCGTGCAGAGGGTGCGCCAGCTGCTCGCCCTCGAAGAGGCCGGGCTGATCGAGTTCACCGGACCCGCGATGCACATCGGCATCGACGAGGACGCCGGGCGCTACACCGCCCATGGGGGTGACAACCCACCGATCCTGTGCGACGGCGTGCTCGAGGCGCACCTGCCGCCGGTGGACCTGCCCGCATACCGCAGCTCGCTGATCGGGGCCTGGCGCGAGCGCGGTGAGGTGCAGAAGGACTCCTGGGCCTCCCGCGGCAGCCGCCGGCGGATGCTCACCGGCTCCATCGCCGTCGACGGCCTGTACGCACCCGTCGGACTGGATGACGTGGTCCACGAGCGCCGGCTGATGGTCGGCGTGCCCGTCTCCACCGCCCAGCCCGGTTCCTCGATCACCGCGGCCCCCGGCACCTCCGCTCAGCTGCTGCGGCACGCCGAGGCGGTCGCCCTGCGGCTGGCCCGCGCCGGAGGGGCCCTGGAGGCGGATCGGTCGACGACCTCGCTGTGAGCGTGCGGTCGACGGGAGAGCAGCCGGCCGGGCAGCGGGGCCTGGTCTGTCGTGCCCGCCGCACGGCTGACGTGGCACGATGGCGCGCATGAACATCCAGGGCGCCCCCGTACTCGATCTCACGGCCGATATCGTCGAACTGACCACCGCGATCGTCGACATCGAATCCGTCTCGGGGAACGAGAAGCAGCTCGCCGACGCCGTCGAGGCCGCTCTGCGCGGCCAAGCCCCTCATCTCGAGGTGATCCGCGACGGCGACACCGTCATCGCCCGCACCCACCGCGGACTCCCGCAGCGGGTGGTGCTTGCCGGCCACCTGGACACCGTGCCGCTCGCCGGGAACCTCCCCTCCACCCGCCGCTTCCGTGAGGGGCGCGAGGAGCTGGTGGGCCGCGGGACCTGCGACATGAAGGGCGGGGTCGCGGTGATGCTCAAGCTCGCCGCCGAGGCCGACGACGCCCCCATGGACCTGACCTGGATCTTCTACGACCACGAGGAAGTGGCCGCGGCTGACAACTCCCTGACGCGGATCGCCGCCGAGCATCCCGAGTACCTGGTCGGCGACTTCGCGATCCTGGGGGAACCGACCTCCGCCGGGGTCGAGGGAGGCTGCAAGGGCACCATGAAGCTCGACGTCACCGCCCGCGGGATCGCCGCCCACTCCGGCCGTGACTGGGTCGGCGACAACGCCATCCACCACCTGGCCCCGGTCCTCGAGCGGCTCGCCTCCTACCGGGCCCGCCGCGCCGTGATCGACGGACTCGAGTACCGCGAGGGCCTCAACGCTGTCGCCATCTCGGGCGGCATCGCCGGCAACGTGATCCCCGACCGGGCACGGGTGACGCTCAACTACCGTTTCGCGCCGGACACCTCCATCGCCCAGGCCGAGGCCCATGTACGCGAGGTGCTGTCGGGCCTGGACCTGGAGATCGAGGTGACCGACGCCGGCGCCGGCGCCCTGCCCGGACTGGACACCGCCCCGGCCCGGCAGTTCCTGGCCGCCCTCGGGGGCGAGGTGCCGGTGGCCGCCAAACAGGGCTGGACCGACGTCTCCCGCTTCTCCGCCCTGGGCACCCCCGCCGTGAACTTCGGTCCCGGCGACCCGCTGCTGGCCCACACCGACGACGAGCACGTGCCGCTGCCCGACCTGCACCAGGCGCTCGAGGGCCTGCGGCGGTTCCTGACCCGCGAGGGTTCCTGACGCGCGCGGCCCCCTGGCCCGCCGCGGTCCGGGCGCCCGATACCCTCGCCTCATGACACCGGAGGAACGAGACCGTCACCGCAAGGGACCGATCACGCTGCGTGGCAGCCAGCGGCCCACCCGCACCACCGACCAGCGCCTGCTCGAGGAGGACGGTGCCGGGGACTGGGTCCATTCGGACCCGTGGCGGGTCTTGCGCATCCAGTCCGAATTCGTCGAGGGCTTCGGCGCGCTCGCAGAGCTCGGCCCGGCCATCTCCCTGTTCGGCTCCGCCCGGATCGGGGAGGACCAGCCGCAGTACCAGATGGCCGTCGAGATCGCCAAGGGCATCGTGGACATGGGCTATGCGGTGATCACCGGCGGCGGGCCCGGGCTGATGGAGGCGGGCAACCGCGGGGCGAAGGAGGCCGGCGGGGTCTCTGTCGGTCTGGGTATCGAGCTTCCCTACGAGCACGGTCTGAACAAGTACGTCGACCTCGGGGTGGACTTCCGGTACTTCTTCGCCCGCAAGACCATGTTCGTGAAGTACTCCAGCGGTTTCGTGGTCATGCCCGGCGGCTTCGGCACGTTCGACGAGCTGTTCGAGGCGCTGTGCCTGATGCAGACCCACAAGATCGACATGTTCCCGGTGGTGCTGGTCGGTCGTGACTACTGGCAGGGGTTGCTGGACTGGCTGACCTCGTCCGTGCAGCCGTCGGGCGTGATCGGCATCGGCGATGTGGACCTGATGCGCGTGGTCGACACCGCGGAGGAGGCCCTCGACGTGCTGCGCGAGGCGGCCCGGCAGTGACCGCGGTCAGCCCGATGGTGCTCCTTCTGCTGCTGGTCGCGGCAGTCGTCGCAGTGGTGTTCGTGCAGGTCGCCCGGGGCCGTGCGGGGGAGGGGATATCGCTTCCGACGCGACGCGGGAGGCGTCATCGTACGAGTCGGTCGCAAGACCTGAGATAATGGCCACCGTACCCGCGTTGCCCGAGGCCCCGTCCGGGGGTGCCAGAGAAGGGCAACGACACCATCAAGGAGGCACGCCATGGCTGCTATGAAGCCGCGCACCGGTGACGGTCCGCTCGAGGTCGTGGAGGAGGGGCGCAGCATCATCATGCGCGTTCCACTGGAGGGGGGCGGCCGTCTGGTCGTCGAGATCGCCGCGGCCGAGGCTGCAGCCCTGCGTGACGCCCTGGAGGGCGTCATCAAGGCCTGAGCGTACGGCTCAGCAGCGACGGCCCCGCACCATCCGGTGCGGGGCCGTCGTCGTGCCTCAGGGCCGCAGGACCGCCGTCAGCACGCCGTCGCCGCTGCCCGTGAGCGCCGCGACCAGGTCCTCGGCCTCGGTGATGGCCTTCAGCAGCTCCCGCACGGCGCGGGTGGGAGCATCGCGGGAGGCGGGATCGGCGACTCGGTCGTGGAACAGGGCGTGGGAGATCACCAGCACGCCGCCAGGTCGCAGCAGTCTCCGCGCATGCCCGAGCAGATCCAGGGCGTGGGGGTCATGGGCGGGGAAGCTCACCAGGTCGTAGGCGTGGTCGGTGAGCCGGCGCACCACCTCGCGCGGCTGACCGGCGATGGTGCGCACGCGCGGCGTGCGGATCTTCGCCTCCGCGAAAGCCTCGCGCGCCGCCCGCTGGTTCTCCACCTCCGGATCGATCGTGGTCAGCACCCCGTCGCGATTCATCCCGGCCAGCAGGTACAGCGAGCCCACACCGCTGCCGGTGCCGATCTCCACCGCCGCACGGGCATCAGCGGCCGCGGCCAGCACGCGCATCAGCGCGCCCGCACCGGGCAGGACCGGGGCGACCCCCAGCTCGTTGCCGCGATCGCGTGCTCGGGCCAGGACGCCCGCGTCCGGGAAGAGGGACGCCTCGTCGACGAACTCCTCACCGTGGGCCCAGCTGGCCACCTTTCCCGACGACATCTACGCTTCCTCTCCCTCCAGCCGTACGATCGGCTAAGACTACGACAGGACCTGGGGGCCCCGGGCACCTGACGATGCAATAATGGCACCGCATCAGCGGACGACACGTACAGGTGGGACATGGGATCGGGCTTCTTCGGGATCGGCGGGTGGGAACTTGTCGTCCTGCTCATCGTGTTCCTGGTGATCGTCGGCCCGCAGCGTCTGCCCGATCTCACGCGTCAGCTGGTCAGCTGGGTGCGCCAAGCCCGCCGCTGGGTCGAGGACTCCCGCGCCACGGTCGAGGACGAGATGGGGATCGCCATCGACGACCTGCGCAAGTACGACCCCCGCCAGTACGATCCGCGCCGCATCATCCGGGAGGCCTGGGGCGACACCGATCCCAGCGAGCTGCTCCCCGACAAGGACTCGCTCTCGGTCGCGGCCGGTACCGGGGCCGCCGCGGGCTCCAAGAAGTCCGCCCGGGGCGGCAAGAGCCGCAAGCGGGACGAGGGCCCTGAGCGGGCCCCCTACGACCCCGAGGCAACCTGAGCCTCAGGCCACCGAGAGCGGCAGCTTCATCCCACCCAACCCGCGCGGCCGGTGCGTGAGGGAGCGCGCCACCGAGATCAGCGAGCGGGAGACCTTCGCCTCCGGATGCGAGAGCACCAGCGGGGTCCCCGTGTCCGAGCCCTCCCGCAGCGCCGGGTCCAGGCCCACGCGGCCCAGCACCGGCACGTCGTGCTCGACGGCCTCGGCGAGCGTCGCGGCCACCCGGTCGCCGCCGCCGGAACCGAACACGTCCATGACGGTCCCATCGGGCAGGGTCAGCCCCGCCATGTTCTCGATCACCCCGGCGACCTCCTGCTCGGTGGAGCGGGCCAGCGAGCCCACCCGTTCGGCGACCGAGGCCGCCGACTGCTGCGGTGTGGTCACCACCAGCATCTTGGCGGTCGGCAGCAGCTGAGCGACGGAGATCGCCACGTCACCGGTGCCCGGCGGCAGGTCCAGCAGCAGCACGTCCAGGTCGCCCCAGTACACATCCGAGGCGAACTGCTCGATCGCCCGGTGCATCTTGGGGCCGCGCCACACCACCGCCTGCCCCTCGGGGACGAACATGCCGATGCTCATCACGGCCACCCCGTGCGCCTGCGGCGGCATCAGCAGATCGGCGACCTTGGTGGGCTGGTCGGTGATGCCGAACATCCCGGGCATCGAGAAGCCGTGGATGTCCGCGTCGATCACGCCGACGCGCAGACCATCGGCCGCCATGGCCGCGGCGAGGTTCGCGGTGACGGTGGACTTGCCGACCCCTCCCTTGCCGGAGGAGACCGCGAAGATGCGGGTCAGGTCACCGGGCTGGTTGAAGGGGATCTGCCGGCGTCCCTGACGCAGCCGCATGATCAGCTCGCTGCGCTGCTCCTCGCTCATCGCCCGCGTGTCGACCTCCACCCGGGACAGGCCCGGGACGGTCGCGGCCGCCTCGGCGGCCTCGCGCTCGATGCGGTCGCGCATCGGGCATCCTTCGATCGTCAGCAGCACCCGCACCCGGGCGGTGCCCTCGGCATCGATCGTGACCTCGTCGACCATGCCGAGCTCGGTGATCGGTCGATGGATCTCGGGGTCCATCACCCCTGACAGCGCTTCGTGGATCTGCTCGATACGGTCGTCGCCAGAAGCATCCTCGGTGTTCACGTCGTCTCGGACTCCTCCTCGGCCGACGGTTCGGCCGGATGTGTCGGGGCCTGTGCATCGGCCCGGTGGTGTGCGGTCCCCGCCGCAGCCGGCGAGGGGCCGGTCATCGTCGCGGCGACGGCCGCGATCTCCTCCCGCAGGATCTCGCGCAGCTCGGCGCGGTCGACCTGGGGACTGGGGCGACCGCTCGGACCGGCTGCCTGCTGCTCGCCCTCGTCGTCCAGCTCGCTGAGCAGGTCCCGCAGCTCCCCGCGCACGAAGTCGCGGGTGGCCACGTCGTTCAGTGCGAGCCGGAGCGAGGCGATCTCGCGGGTGATGAAGTCGGTGGTGGCGTGGTTGCGCTCATTGGACTGACGGTCCTGCTCGGCCTGCACCCGGTCCCGGTCGTCCTGCCGGTTCTGGGCCAGCAGCAACAGCGGGGCCGCGTAGGAGGCCTGCAGGGACAGGATCAGCGTCAGCAACGTGAAGTTCAAGGCCCGCGGATCGAACTGCGCCGATTCCGGCATCACCGAGTTCCAGGTCAACCACACCGCGCAGAAGATCGTCATGCCCACCAGGAAGGCGGGGGTGCCCATCATCCGGGCGAAACCCTCGGCCGCGCGCCCGAAGGCGTCGCCGGGGAAGGGGTTGTACAGCAGCGGGCGGTGACGCGGCGCCGGATCGTCGAGCGGCGGCAGGGTGCGCTCGGCCATGGTCACTCCTCCCCGGTGTCGTGGGCCGTGGCCCGGGCGATCTCCGACAGATCGATCTGTCCCGTGGTGGGGGCGGGCTCGTCCTGCTCGCGCCAGTCGTCGGGCAGCACATGGTCGAGCACGTCGTCGACCGTGACCGCCCCCAGCAGACGTCCATCCTCGTCGATCACGGGCATGGAGACCAGGTTGTAGGTGGCCATCTCACGTGTGACACCCGACAGGGGCGCCGCGGGCCCCACCGCGACCCGGTCGGAGTCCAGGATCTCCCCGACGGGACGGTCCGGGCGCTCGCGCAACAGCTGCTGGAAGTGGACGATGCCCAGCAGACGGCCGCTCGGGGTCTCCAGCGGTGAGCGGCACACGTGCACGGTCGAGGCCAGCGCCGCGTGCAGCTCCTCCCGGCTGATCATCGCCAGGCAGTGCGCCACCGGGGTCTCCGGGGCCACGATCAGGGGTTCGGTGGTCATCATGCCGCCGGCCGTGTACTCGTCGTACTCCATCAGCCGGCGCACGTCCTTCGCCTCATCCGGCTCCATCAGATCCAGCAGCTTCGTGGCCACCTGCTCGGGCAGCTCCTGGACCAGGTCGGCGGCGTCATCGGGATCCATCGCGTCCAGCACAGCGGCTGCTCGCGGCGCCTCGAGCCCCGTGACCACCTCGACCCGGGTGTCCTCGGGAAGCTCCTCGATCACATCGGCCAATCGCTCATCGGCGAGCTCACCGGCCAGCTCGATGCGACGCTTGGGATCCAGCTCCTGCAGGATCTCGGCGAGGTCGGCGGGGTTCAGGTCCCGGTAGGAGGCGGCCAGCAGGTGCGCCGACTGCTCGGCCTGGGTGCCGTAGAGGCCGCTCACCTCCGACAGCTCCACCGTGAGCGCCTCGCCGCGAGGTGAGACCAGGCGCGACAGGGAGCTGCCGGCGCGGCGGCGCCGCAGATGCAGCCGGGACAGCGTCCATTCGCGGTGGCGATCGCGATCCAGGGCGATGTCCTGCACACTGGCCTCGCCCGAGCCGTCCCGCAGCGTCACCACCCGGTCCAGCAGGTCGCCGATCACCAGCAGCTCCCCGGCGCGCTTCTCGAAGCGGCGCACGTTGAGCAGGCCGGTGGAGATCACCTGCCCCGGAGAGATCGACGTGACCCGTGTGAGGGGCAGGAACACGCGGCGCTTGCCTGCCACCTCCACCACGAAGCCGACCGCCCGGGCGGGGCCGCGCTCCTGGGGCAGCACCACCACGTCGCGCACCTTGGCGACCACGTCCCCGATCGGGTCGAAGACAGAGGTGCCGGCCAAACGGGCGGCGTAGAAGCGCTGCTGCGCGGGAGCTCTCACGGCCGGGGACCGATGACCTGTCCCTGGGCCGCGAGCTGCGCCATCCACTCCTCGACGTCATCGGGCCGGCGGGGCGCGGCGGCCGAGAGGTTCTCCACCCCGTCTGCCGTGACCAGCACGTCGTCCTCGATCCGGACCCCGATCCCGCGCAGCTCGGCGGGCACCAGCAGGTCGTTCTCCTTGAAGTACAGGCCCGGCTCGATGGTGAAGATCATCCCGGGCTCCAGCTCCGCATCCAGGTACATCTCCCGCCGCGCCTGGGCACAGTCGTGGACGTCCAACCCCAGGTGGTGGCTGGTGCCGTGGACCATCCAGCGCCGGTGCCACTGGCCCTCGGGCGACAGCGACTCCGCGGCGGTGCCGGGCAGCAGCCCCCACTGCTCGAGATGGCGGGCGATGACCTCCATCGCGGTCGCGTGCAGATCCCGGAACCGCAGGCCGGGGCGCGCCACGGCGAAGGCGGCGTCGGCGGCCTCCAGCACGGCCTCGTAGACCTTCCGCTGGGCGGGGGAGAAGGTGCCCGAGACCGGCAGGGTGCGGGTGATGTCGGCCGTGTACAGCGAATCGACCTCGACCCCGGCGTCGATCAGCACCAGGTCCTCGGTGCGCACCTTCCCGTCGTTGCGGATCCAGTGCAGCGTGCAGGCATGATCACCGGCCGCCGCGATGGTGTCGTAGCCGACCCCGTTGCCGTCGGCGCGAGCGGTGCGGGCGAAGACCCCTTCGATCACGCGCTCGCCGCGGGCGTGGGCGACCGCCTCAGGCAGGTGGCGCACCACGTCCTCGAAACCGCGGATGGTCGCGGCCACGGCCTCGCGCATCTGCGCGATCTCGTGCTCGTCCTTGACCAGGCGCTGCTCGCTGGCGGCCTCCTTCAGCCGCGCGAACTGCTCAGCGGCCTCCTCGCCGCCCGGCAGGCCGTTCTGCTCCCGGATCTCGGCGACCATCGCCTCCACGCCGGCGTCCACGCCGGGCATCACCGACAGCGACAGGTTCGCGCCGACATCCTTGGCGAGGTGGTCGCGCAGGTCGTCGATGTGGCGCACCGAGATCCCGAGCCGCTGCGAGGCCTCCTCGAGGGTCGGGCGGCGCCCCACCCACATCTCCCCGTACCGGGAGTCGGCGAAGAACTCGCTGGAGTCGAAGCCCGCGCGAGGCTTGAAGAAGTACGTCGCCTCGGCACGCTCGGGATCCTCGGCGGAGGGCTCGACCACCAGGACGCTGTCGGGTTCCTCATCGGTGCCCAGCCCCGTGTAGTAGGCGAAGGCGGTGTCCGGCCGGAACGGGTAGTCGGTGTCGTTGGAGCGCACCTTGAGCACCCCTGCGGGCAGCACCAGCCGCGTGGCGGGCAGCCGCCGCACCAGGGCGTCGCGGCGCGCCGGCGTGTGGTCGGCGGCCTCGCGGCGCTCCGCGTCGGGGACCGTCTCGTCCCAGCCGGAGGCTATGAACCGGCGGAAGGCCTCATTGGTGGGGCGCTGCGAGCGCGAGTCGCCCCGTGAGGCGAGCTGCTCGGAGGTGCTCGGGGTGTCCTGTGTTCCTGTCGTGCTGTCCGTGCTCACCCCTCGATGGTCTCACGATGCCGACTACCCTGGACGTATGGACCGCATCGATCTGCACGCCCACACCTCGTGGTCCGACGGCACCTGCGGTGTCGCCGAGATGTTCCAGCGGGCCCGGCAGGTGGGGCTGTCGAGCCTGGCGCTGACCGATCACGACACGGTGGCCGGCTGGCAGGAGCTACCTGCCGCCGTCGCGGCGTCCGGGGTGGCCGCTGTGCCCGGCATCGAGGTCTCCGCACAGCACGAGGGTCGCAGCGTCCACGTGCTGGCCCTGCTGGTGGACCCCGACGAGGCCACCGACCTCGCCCGTGAGATGCGGCGCGCGCGAGAGGCGAGAGCGCAGCGGGCCCGGAAGATGGTCGAGCTGATCGCCGCCGACCACCCCGTCACCTGGGAGGACGTGCAGGCGCAGGTCGCGGGGGAGACGACCGTGATCGGCCGTCCGCACATCGCCGACGCCCTGGTCTCCGCAGGCGTGGTCGCCGACCGCTCCGCGGCCTTCGCCGAGATCCTGCGGCCCTCCGGCCCCTACTACGTGCCCTACTACGCTCCCTCCCCGGTGACCGCGGTGCGCGCGATCCGCAGGGCCGGCGGAATATCGATCGCCGCGCATCCGGGCTCGGTCACCCGTGACGACGACCTGCCGCTGTCGCTGCTCGAGGAGATGGTCGAGGCCGGTCTGGACGGGGTGGAGGTCGACCACCGCGAGCACGACGACGCGGAGCGGGCCCGGTTACGGGACTTCGCCGACCGCCACGGGCTGCTGAGCACCGGTGGCAGCGACTACCACGGGTCGGGAAAGCCCAACGAGCTGGGGGAGAACCTCACCGCGCCGGAGGTGCTGGCCGCGATCGAGGAGCGCGGCGCGGGCGGCACCTCGGTCATCCGGCCCTGAGCACCCCGGGACGCTTCACGGAGGAGGAGCCGGTCAGCTCTCCTGGCCGCCGGAGCGGCCGCGACCACGACCGCCGCGGGAGCGCCGGCGTCGCTGCTCGGTCGACTGCTGGCCGTTGCTCTGCTCGCTGACCACCTCGCCGTGGACCCGGCGGGTGCGGGTACGGCTGCGCTTGCGGCGCGGCCGCCCGCTCCCGTTCTCCTCGCTGCGGCGCTCGGTGCTCTCACGCTGCCGGGACCCGTTCCGACGACCACGGCCGCCCCGGCTGCCATCCCTGCGGTCACGGGCGCTGCGGCCGGCGGAGTCCGGGCCCCCGAGATCCTCGATCTCCTCGGCGTCCAGCCCCTTGCGGGTGCGCTTTTCCTTGGGCAGAGTGCCCTTGGCGGTCTCCGGGATGTCGAGATCGGTGAACAGATGCTCAGAGGTCGAATAGGTCTCCACCGCCTCGGTGGACTCCATCCCCAGCTGGCGCGCGATCAGCGCCCAGCGCGCCAGATCCTCCCAGTCCACGAAGGTCAGGGCCGTGCCCTTCTTGCCCGCGCGACCGGTGCGGCCGGTGCGGTGGAGGTAGGTCTTGTCGTCGTCGGGGCAGTTCCAGTTCACCACGTGGGTGACGTCGGTGACATCGATGCCGCGGGCGGCGACATCGGTGGCGACCAGCACATCGATCTTCCCGCTGCGGAAAGCCCGCAGCGCCTGCTCGCGGGCCCCCTGGCCGAGATCGCCGTGCAGGGGTGCGGCGGCGAAGCCGCGGTCGGCGAGATCGCCGGCCACCCGGTCCGCCTGACGCTTGGTGCGCATGAAGATGATGGTCAGGCCGCGGCCGCGGGCCTGCAGCACACGCGCCATCACCTCGATCTTGTCGAGCTGGTGGGCGCGGTAGACGACCTGCTTGATGTCCGCCTTGGTGCGGGAGGGGTCGCTCGGGTCCTGGGCCCGGATGTGGGTGGGCCGGACCATGAAGCGGCGTGCGAGCGCCAGGATCGGGCCCGGCATGGTGGCCGAGAACAGCATGGTCTGGCGCTTGGTGGGCACCGCCTGCAGGAGCTTCTCGATGTCCTCGAGGAAGCCCAGGTCGAGCATCTCATCGGCCTCGTCGAGCACCGCGGTGCGCACCTGGGACAGATCCAGGTACTTCTGCCGCATCAGGTCGATGAGGCGGCCGGGCGTGCCGACCACGACCTCGACTCCCCGGGTCAGGGCCTCGATCTGCGGCTCGTAGGCACGGCCGCCGTAGACGGTCAGGATCCGCAACGGGCGCTTGGCGGTGGCGTCCTCGAGGTCCTTGGCGACCTGGACGGCGAGCTCACGGGTGGGCAGGACCACCAGCGCCTGCGGCTTGCCGATCTCGCGGCCGTCGGGATTGTCCTCGCCGGGGGCCACGCAGCTCTGCAGCAGCGGGATGCCGAAACCGAGCGTCTTGCCGGTGCCGGTCTGCGCCTGGCCGATGATGTCGCGGCCGCGCAGGGCGACCGGCAGGGTCATCGACTGGATCGGGAAGGGGTGGATGATGCCCTTGGCGGCGAGGGCGTCGACGATGTCGGAGCGGACGTCGAAATCTGCGAACGTCTGCTGGGGGCCGGAGCTCTGCTCGACGGCGGGAGAGGCCGACACGGCCTCCTCGGTGTGCGGGATGGTTTCAGGCACCGTTCAACTCTCTGATCATGGATGTGCTCTGCCATGGTAACGCCCACACCCCGCCCCGCGGCCCGGTCAGTCCCCGCCGCCGTCGCTGACCTCGGGCGTCGGGCTGATCGGATCGGTCGGGGTGACGCGATCCTCGTCCGGCAGGCCCTCGCCGGGCTCGACCTCCTGCTCGGTGGGGATCGGGGCCTCGGGCGTCTCGGCGCCCTCGGGGACCTCGAGCTCGGGGACCTCGGGAGGCATCTGGCCGCGCTCGATGGAGACCGAGACCAGGCCCAGGCCGCCCATCACGATGTCGTCATAGGCGACCAGCCGCTGGGTCTCGGCGTCGAAGTACAGCATCCGCGCGGTCAGCTCCAGGGGATCCTCGCCGTCGAGCACGGGCCGCACCCCGCCGGAGGCGAGCGCGCCGCCGGTGGAGCCGACCGTCAGCCAATCGGTGCCGGAGCCGTCGCGGTCCAGCTCCACCGAGGAGGTGTGCATGTGCCCCGAGAGCACCAGCGAGGTGCGGCCCAGCAGCCCGTCGGGCTGGGTGGGGTCGTGGATCAGGGCGATGTCGACCGGGTCCTCGGGGTGCTCCTCGTCGTACGCGGTGATGGTGTCGCCCAGCTGGAAGCCGCTCGCGGAGACCGCATCCTTGCCCGCCTGCCAGCCGCCGGCGTCGGAGTCGTCGTCCGCTGCGAAGCGGGGATCGCCGATGCCGGCGATGGTCAGGCCCCCCACTTCGGCCACCTCGTTCTCGAGCACGATCGCGTTGTCGTGGGCGGCGATGGTGGCGCTGGTGGCCTGGCCGTCGTGGTTGCCGCTGACGAACACGTAGGGCACGTCGAGACGTCCGATCGGATGCAGCAGGTCGTTCTCGAACTGGGTGCCCCAGGAGACGATGTCCCCGGTGTCGATCACCAGGTCGATCGCGAACTGCGAGTCCAGCTCCTCGACCACGTCGAAGGCCTGCGGGTTGTCGTGGACGTCCGAGATGTGCAGCACCGTGATCAGCTCCTCGGAGCTCAGCCCCACCGGCAGGGAGTCGGCCGCGATATACAGGGCCGAGACCTGGCCGACGAACTCCGCGAGCGTGTCGCGGTAGCTCGCGTAGTCGACCACCGTGCTCTGAGAGATGTCGGCGATGTAGGTCGCCTGCGACAGCAGGCCCTCGAACTTGGGCTGGTAGAGGGCGTCGGGCCGGAAGGTCACCGAGGTGACGGCCAGCGAGGCGCCGACCACGGCGACCGCGCTGCCACCCGCGACCAGGGCCCGGCGGGGCCGACGGAAGGCCAGCCCCACCGCGAGGCCGGCGCCGATGGCCGCGAAGACGGCGTTGGCGGCCGCGTTGCGTGCCGCCGCCCCCGTCAGGGCCTCCGGGGCGTTGGCCGACAGCTGCGCCACGGCGTCGTCGGAGTACAGCAGTTGCTCAGCCAGATCGATGTCCACACCCTGCACGCGCATCTCGACCTGCACCGGCGCCGTATGGGTGTCGAAGCGGACCTCGCCGACCGGCGGCAGGAGGATCACCGTCTCCGACTGCAGGGACGGCCGCAGATGGACCGTGGCGGTCAGCGGACCGACCTCCACCCTGGTGGCCGGGACCAGCAGGATCCCCACGATCGCTCCCAGCACCGCGACCATGGCGGTCGTGGTGATGTGGGCTATGCGTGCGGCGCGGCGCCGGCGATGGCGGCGACGCGCAGGATCGTCCTTCGCCGCCTCCGGCAGCTCCGTCTCCGGGCGCTCCGGTGCGGTGTCGGGCTCCGGGGCGCTCACCGATCAGCCGAGGAAGCCGACGGGCCGGGGCTCTTCCGTGGAGACCTCGGCGTAGGCGATCTTCGCGCCGGGCAGGAGTACATTGCGACCCTTCTTGTCCCGCAGCGTGACGGGGGCGCCATCCGTGACTGCCGTGGTCAGGGACTCGAGGACCGAGCTCGTGTCGTCCTCGGTCTCGATCACGATCTCACGGGGCGAATGCTGGATGCCGATGCGAATCTCCATGCCCCCGAGTCTACCCGTCAGCCCCTGAGCGCGTGCTGCCGTCCCCGGCCAGGACGGTCCCGCTCACCCCGGGCTCCTCGAGCGGGGCGAATCCGGTCAGACCGTGCACGGCGAAGGTGGTCATCGTGTCGAGGACGGCGCCGCGCTCGGCCTCGTCGTCCGCCTGGTGGAGCAGCCCCGCGGTGGTCTGGGTGATGGCGATCAGCGCACGCCCCACCACCCGGGCCTGCTCGGTGCTCAGCCGGCGCGAGACGGTCAGCACCCCGGACAGCTCGATCGCCATCTCGTCCAGCACCGCGGAGACCCGGTCGCGGACGCGCTCGGAGATCACCTCGTGCCCGGTGAACAGGCGCAGCGCGTTGTCCAGGGTGACCAGTTGGTAGAAGCGCTCGAGCCCGTGGCGCACACGGCCGGCGGTGTCGCTCTCCACCGCCTCGATCTCGCGCACCCCCTCCAGCAGACTCCGCGCGGTGATGTCGATGACCTCGACGTACAGCGTCTCCTTCGAATCGAAGTGCTGGTACAGGACGGGTTTGGTGACCCCCGCGGCGGCGGCGATATCGTCCATCGACGTGGCCTGGAAGCCCTTCTGGGTGAACACGCTGGTCGCGAGCTCGAGCAGCTGTGTGCGACGTTGCGCGCGCGGCATCCGCGACGTTGACATGGCGCTGACCTCCGGAGGATGGGAGGGCCGATACGACATTGGCCCGGCACCGGCCCCTGGGTGATCCAGGACACCTTACCGTTCCCGGCGGCGCAAGGCCCGCGCTCCGGGTGTCGGTGCCGTGAGGTGGAATGGACCCATGACCTCCGATCGACCGCTGCGGCTGCTGGCCCCGGACCTCGGCGCCCTGCCGAGCCCGCGTCCCCCCGATCAGCTCGACCCCGGGCAGCGGCAGGTCCTCGACCGGATCGGCACGGGGGCCGACGTCATCGTCCACGGCGCGCCCGGATCCGGGCGCACCACCCTGGCGCTCAGCGCCGCCGCGGCGGCCGGAGCGGACGGTCTGCTGCTGTCGCCCCGACGCTCCGCCGCGGCATGGCTGCGGGACGGCCTGGCGGCCTCCGGAGCAGGGGAGACCGCGGTGATGACCCCGGCCGCGCTCGGGTACGCGGTGCTGCGGGCCGAGGCCCTCGGCCAGGGGCGGGGGGAGCCGACCCTGGTCACCGGCGCCGAGCAGGACGCGCTGCTGGGCGAGCTGATCGCGGCCCGGGAGCACTGGCACCTCGACGTCGAACCGGCCGCACGCACCCTGCCCGGCTTCCGCACCGAACTGCGAGATGTCATCACCCGCGCCTCCGAGCTGGGGCTGACCCCGTCTCGCCTCGAGCAGCTGGGCCGCGACCGCTCCCGCCCGGCTTGGCGCGACGCCGCCGCGATCCTGCGGGACTACCTGGGCGTGCTGGACCTCGAGTCCGCCGCCGCGCTCGATGCCGGGCCGCGACTGGACTCCGGAGCCCTGGTGCGCCGCGCCGCGGCGCTCCTGGAGCAGGGCGGGGCGAACCGGCCCGCCGAACTGGTGGTCGTCGATGACGCCCAGGACCTCACCGCCGCCGGCATCGCCCTGGTCGCCGCGCTCGCCGCCGCCGGGGCTCAGGTGCTGATCCTGGCCTGCCCCGACGCCGCGGTCGACACCTTCCGCGGTGCGCTGCCCGATGCCGCCGACCGGCTGCGCGAGCAACTCCCGCGCCGGGCCGAGGAGGGCGTCCTGAACGGGGCTCACAGCAGCACGGAACAGATCACCGCCTGCATCGACTCCCTGCGCGGCCGGCTGCCATCGGCCGGGGCCCCGGCCTCCTCCCGGCAGGTGCGTCGCGGGGCCCACGAGCCCGAGCAGACCGGCATCGCCGTGCTGAGCGCCACCGACCCGCTCGACGAGGCCCGCATGATCGGCGCCGCTCTGCGCGACCTCCACCACCGCCTCGACGTGCCCTACGGGGACATGGCCGTGGTGTGCCGCTCCGGCGCCGCGGTCAGCGACGTCGCGGACCTGCTGGCCCGCACCGGGCTGCCCGTGCGCCTCCCCCGTCGTCCGCAACCGCTGCGGGAGGAACCGGTGGTCGCCGACCTGCTGACCATCGTCGAGATCGGTGTGCAGGCCGCCGGCGGCGGCGCCGAGATCGATCCGCAGCTGGCCGCGGAGCTGCTGCGCGGGCCCTTCGGGGACGCCGACTCGCTGCGGCTGCGCCGCATCCGTCGCCTGTTGCTCGCCGCCCACCGCGAGGCCGATCCCGAGCAGGCGCTGCCCAGCGAGCAGCTGCTGGCTCGCGCCCTGCTCGACGAGCAGGTGCCCGGTCTGCCCCGCGTCGAGGACCGCGATCGGGCTGCCGCCCCGGTCCATCGGGTGCGTGCGATGATCGCCGCCGCCGCGCGGCACCGCGACGCCGATGCCGAGCAGGTGATCTGGCAGGTCTGGGAGGCTTCGGGGCTGGCCACCGGCTGGAGACGGGCGGCGCTCGGCGCCCCCGGGGACGTCGACGGGGCACGGGCCCGGATGGCCGGTGGGCGCCTGGATGCTCTGATGGAGCTGTTCGCCGCCGCCGAGCGGCTCACCGACCGTCGGCCCGGGGCCGGCGCCCTGGACCTCGTCGAGCAGGTCCGCTCCCAGGCCGTGGTCGAGGACACGCTGGCGCCGGCAGCCGCTCCTCGGGGCAGCGTGGCCGTGCTCACCCCCGCCCAGCTCGCCGGGGAGCACCGCGACACCGTGGTCCTGGCCCGTGTGCAGGAGGGCGTCTGGCCGGACGTGCGGCTGCGCTCGACCCTGCTGGGCGCCGCCGAGCTGTCGCTGGTGGCCGGCATGCGTGAGGGCGGGCAGCTGCCCACCGACATCGACTCCCTGCGCGCGATCCAGCGTCGCCAGGTGGTCGCCGACGAGCTGCGTCTGGCCGTCAGCGCCCTGGCCCGGGCCCGCTCCCGCGTTCTGGTCACCGCCGTCGAGGGAGAGGATCTGACCCCCTCGGCCCTGCACGAGGTGATCGCCGCCCACGCCACCGTGCGCTGGACCGACGAGGACGCTCTTCGCCAGGACCCGGGGCCCGCCCCCGATGTGCGCCGTCTGGTCGCCGCGCTGCGCCGCCGCCTGCGGGAGGAGGACCCGTCCGCCTCCCACGACGCGGCACTGGCGCTGGCCCGCCTGGCCGAGGCGGGAGCGCCCGGCGCCGACCCCGCCCGCTGGTACCACCAGCAGGCGTCCTCCACCCGTCCGCTGCACGAGGCGGGCACCGCGATCGCCCTGTCGCCCTCGGCCCTGGAACGGGCCGATGACTGCCCCCAGGCCTGGCTCATGGAGCGTGCGGGCGGCACCCGCAGCGGGGGATCGGCCCAGCTGATCGGCACCGCTCTGCACCGTCTGGCCCAGGAGCACCCGGCCGGACCCGCCGACGGTATCGAGGACCTGCTCGAGCAGCTCCACGCCCTGCTGCGCACCGTGCCCGGCATCGACACCTGGTCCGGACGGCGCCGTGTGCGCACCGCCGAGGACGCGGCCCGCATGCTCGCCGACTACCTCACCACAGCCGGGCAGCCGCTGGCCGTCGAGGCCTCCTTCGAGGTCGAGCTGGGTCGGGTGCGGCTGCGCGGCAGCATCGACCGCATCGAAGGCGACGAGACCGGCCTGCGCGTCGTGGATCTGAAGACGGGCAAGGTCGCCAAATCCGCCCGCGCCGCCGAGGAGGACCTGCAGCTGGCCGCTTACCAGGCCGCGGTGCGCGAGGGCGCCCTGGACGAGGACCTGGGCCCGGATGCCGGCCAGCGCCTCAACGGGGCGCAGCTGGTCTACGTCGGTACACCCACCCGCCGGCCCTCGGTGCGCACCCAGACCGCGCTGCCCCGGGCCGAGGACCCCGCCTGGTTCGACACCGTCGTGGACCGCGTCGCCGGGGAGGTCTCCGGGTCGCAGGTCACCGCCCGCGTGAACTCCCACTGCAGCCGCTGCGCCGTGCGCACCAGCTGCGCCCTGCAGCCCGAGGGGGCCCAGCTGTGACCGCCCCCGCCACCCCGCAGCTGTCGGCCGCACAGCTCGCCTCCCTGCTCGGACAGCCTCCACCGACCCAGGAGCAGACCGCCGTGATCGAGGCGCCGCTCGCACCGATGCTGGTGGTGGCCGGAGCCGGATCGGGTAAGACCGAGACGATGGCCTCGCGGGTGGTGTGGCTGATCGCCAACGCGGTCGTCGAACCCCGCCAGGTGCTGGGGCTGACCTTCACCCGCAAGGCCGCGAACGAGCTCGGCGACCGGATCTCCGCGCGGCTGGCGATGCTGGCCACCGCCCTGCGCGCCGAGGGACTGCCCCTGCCGCCCGGCCTCGAGCGCGGTCAGGACGAGCTGGTGGGACAGCGACCCCTGGTGCACACCTACAACGGCTTCGCCCTGGACCTGGTGCGCGAGCACGCCCTGGCCGTGGGCATGGACCCCGAGCTGACCATGATGTCCACCTCCGCCTCGTGGCAGCTGGCCCACTCCCTGGTCGAGTCCTGGGACGACAGCCTGGACCTGGACTCCTCCCCGGCCACCCTCACCGCCGCCCTGATCTCGCTCACCTCCTCGCTCGCCGATCACCTGGTCACCCCCGCCCACCTCGCCGAGCACCTCACCCGGATCCACGACCACCTGTCCGGGATCCCCCTGCAGGTCGAGGGCCGCCGCCGCACCACCCCCAAGGCCGTGGCCCGCGTGCTGGCCTCCCTGGAGGCCCGGCTCGCGCTGGTCCCCCTGCTGGAGCGCTTCGCGGACCTGCGGGCCGAGCACGCCGCCCTGGACTTCGCCGACCAGGTCTCCCTGGCCGCCCGGATCGCCCGCACGGTCCCGCAGGCCGGCCGGCTCGCCCGCCGCCTGCACCGGGTGGTGCTGCTGGACGAGTTCCAGGACACCTCCGTGGCGCAGCTGGAGATGCTCACCGATCTCTTCGGCCCCGGCCATGCCGCCTGCGCCGTCGGCGATCCCCAGCAGGCCATCTACGGCTGGCGCGGGGCCTCGGCGGCCTCGTTGGCCGGTTTCGCCCGCAGCTTCGCCACCGAGGCCCAGCCCGTGCTGCAGCGCACCCTGTCCACCTCCTGGCGCAACGACCAGGCGGTGCTGGCCGTGGCCAACCGGCTCGCGGCCCCGTTGCGCCAGACCGGCAGCGGCATCACCATCCCCGAGCTGCACGCCCGGCCCGGAGCCGGCGAGGGCGCCGCCGAGATCCTCGAAGCCTCCGACGAGCGCGCCGAGGCAACAGCGATCGCCGACTGGATCCTGCGCCGACGCGGTGAGGCCGCCGAGGACGAGGACGTCCCCAGTGCTGCCGTGCTGGTGCGGGCACGCCGCCAGATCCCCGCCCTGGTCGACGGCCTCGAGCAGGCCGGACTGACCGCCGAGGTGGTCGGTCTGGGAGGACTGCTGCACCGTCCCGAGGTGGCCGACGTCCGCGCCGTCCTCCAGTGCGCCCACGATCCCGGGCGCGGTGACGCCCTGATGCGCCTGCTCACCGGGCCCCGCTTCCGCCTCGGGGCCAGCGACCTGGCCGTGCTGGGGCGCTGGCGTGACCGCCTGGCCTCCCGCGCCCGCGGCGGCTCCGCCCCCGGCACCGAGGACGACGCCGAGACCGTCTCCCTGGTCGATGCGGTCGACGACCTGCCCCCGGACGGCTGGGCCGACCCGCTGGGGCGTGAGCTCAGCACCGTCGGCCGCGCGCGTCTGGGCCAGGTCCAACAGCTGCTGCGGGAGGTGCGCCGTCTGCTTCCCCTGCCGCTGCCCGACCTGATCACCGCCACCGTCCGAGCGCTGGACGTGGATCTCGCGCTGCTCGAGACCGACCCCAGCTCCCGGGCGCTGGCGGACCTGGAGGCGCTGCGCGATCACGCGGCCGGCTTCGATCGCACCGCACGGCGCGGGGGGCTGGCCGCCTACCTGGACCTGCTGGAGATCAGTGAGGACGAGGAAGCGGGGCTGGCCGTGACCGCCGCGCCCGAGCTGAGCTGCGATCCCACGGCCGTGACGATCGTGACCATGCACTCGGCCAAGGGTCTGGAGTGGGATCTGGTGGCGGTGGCCGGACTCACCGAAGGCACCGTGCCCTCCTACGACCTGCGCCGCGCCAGGACCGACGAGGCCGGCCGCGTGCGGGTCGCGAACAGCGGCTGGCTGGGGGAGCTGGCATCCGCAGCCGTTCCCACCGCCCTGCGCGGTGATGCCGACATCCTCCCCGACCTGGCCTGGGCCGAGGCCGACACCCAGGTCGACGCGGAGGCCCTGATCACCGAGTACCAGTTCGCCCAGGGGGAGGAGGCGCTGCGGGAGGACCGCCGTCTGATGTACGTGGCCGTCACCCGGGCCCGGCGCCGCCTGCTGCTGACCTCCGCCGCATGGCGCAGCGGGGTCACCAGCGCCCGGCCCCGCTCGCGCTACCTCACCGAGGTCACCGAGCTGGTGCCCGAGCAGCTGCGCAGTGCCCAGGAGGTGCCCGAGGACAATCCGCTGGAGAGCGCGCGGCCCCTCACCCAGTGGCCACCGGCACCCGGACCGCAGGAGGCGGACCGGGACCGGGCCGAGCAGCTGCTTGCCCGAGCCGCGAGCGCCCCCGCCGCGACGTCCATCGCCGATGAGCAGCTGGCCGAGGTGGTGCGCCGCGCGATCGTCGACCTCGAGCAGAGGGCCGCGGCCCCGGCCGTGCACTCCCCGCCCCGGCTCTCGGCCTCCCAGGTGGTGCGCCAGGCCCAGGACCCCGCCGGAGCCGCGATCGACCTGCTGCGGCCGCTGCCCCGGCGCCCGTCCCCGGCCGCGACCCGCGGCACCGCCTTCCACGCCTGGCTCGAATCCCGCTACGGGGACCCAGCCCTGCTGGACCTCGAGGACCTGACCGCGCTCGCCGAGACCGCGGGCACCGACCAGACCGACCAGGAGGATCCCGCCGATCTCGATGCCGCCGCTCTGCGGGAGGCCTTCGAGGCCTCGACCTGGGCCGCTCGCACCCCGATCGCCGTGGAGCACCCGGTGACCACCCGCATCGGCCGACTCGCGGTGCGCGGTGTGATCGATGCGGTCTTCGCCGATCCCGAGGGCACCGACGGCCAGCAGGGAGTGGTGATCGTGGACTGGAAGACCGGCCGGGTGCCGCCGGCCCGTCAGCTGCGCGAGCTGTCCCTGCAGCTGTCGCTGTACCGGTTGGCCTGGCACGAGCGCACGGGGCTGCCGCTGGAGCGGATCCGCACCGCCTTCCACTATGTGGCCGCCGGGCACACCCACGAGGTGGAGGAGCATCCTTCGCGGGAGGAGATCGCGACGATGATCGAGGGATGATCCTGGTGCCTGCTCGGCTCAGATGACGCCGAAGGCGATCATCGCGGCGGCCACCTTGCGGAACCCGGCCACGTTCGCCCCCACCACGTAATCGCCTGGACGGCCCAGCTCTTCGGCGGTCTCCAGGCAGGTGCGGTGGATGTTCCTCATGATCTCGGTCAGCCGCTCCTCGGTGTACCGGAAGCTCCAGGTGTCGCGTGAAGCGTTCTGCTGCATCTCCAGCGCGCTGGTGGCCACGCCCCCGGCATTGGCGGCCTTGCCCGGCCCGAAGGCGACCCCGGCCTCGCCGAACACCGCGACCGCCTCGGGGGTGCAGGGCATGTTCGCGCCCTCCGAGACGGCCTGGACACCATTTCTGATCAGGGTGCGGGCGGCGTCCCCGTCCAGCTCGTTCTGGGTGGCACCGGGCAGAGCGATGGCGACCGGGA
>Ga0209487_1001173_pt1 | contig 22537 bp, 24 predicted proteins | sample Poulit2012_FD_187524 | JGI IMG/M metagenome (GOLD analysis project Ga0209487, IMG submission 187524) | Agricultural soil microbial communities from Georgia to study Nitrogen management - Poultry litter 2012 (SPAdes) (version 2) | ecosystem: Environmental > Terrestrial > Soil > Agricultural land...
TCCGCTGAAGATCTGGGAATAGCGCTGAACATCCCGGTGTGTGCGCTGAACCCCGGGGGTCGAGCGCTGAAGTTAGCTGGTTCTTAAGGTGGTGTGGGCATGATTTTTTGTCTGGAAGTGGTATAATGGTTCGCACGAGGATAGGAATGGAAGGAGAAGCGTTCAAATGAATATCATTTCAATCGATTTTGAAACAGCGAATGAAAAGCGATTTAGTCCCTGTGCGATTGGGATTGTGATTGCAAATGAAACTGGGATTGTTGATGAGTTTTATAGTTTGATCAATCCACAAATGGCCTTTACATCATTTAATATTGGCATTCATGGAATTCAGCCACATGATGTAGTCGATGCGCCTACATTTGTGGAGTTGTGGCCAATTTTGCATCGTTATCTTGCTGATAATCTCGTTATTGCACATAATGCTAGTTTTGATATGAGTGTGATTAGGCACACGTTGGATTATTTCAATCTTCCATATCCAGAATTTGATTATCTCTGTACACGAAATATAGCAAAAAAAGTTTGGCCTCATTTAATGAATCATAAGTTAAATACAATCGCTACTTATTATGATATTATCTTCGAACATCATCATGCTTTAGAGGATGCAAGAGTAGCGTGGAAAGTATTTCACAAAGCGATGGAGGAATATGAAACAGATTCAGTCGATTTGTTATTAGATTCGTGTAACATTAAGAAAGGTCGAATATATGAACGTGGATATGCCGCACCAAAAGGGAAGCGAGTGCAGAAAAGGTAATCAGTTTTTACGGAAATATATGTATGATTCATCTGTACAACGGAATAATTGTGATAGTATGAAGAGTAGAATAAGAAGAGGAAGTGGCTTATATGATAAACATAACGATCCCAACAGCGGATGTTACGATTACAAAAAAAGATGCACCAGAAGAAAGTAATATTTACGGATTTACTGAATTTCACTTGATCCCAAGAGATAAGGGCGGAATCTTCATGTTTTATAATGATGAAGAGGAGTTATTATTCGTTGGTAAAGCTAGAAAATTAAGACAAAGAATTAAGAAGCATTTTGAAAATAAAGTGTCTGTTGTAAAAAATCACCGGGACGAAATAACTAAAATTGATGTTTGTATTGTAGAAGAGCCTGCAGATCGAGATATTTACGAAACGTATATTATTAATGAACTCAAAGCAAAGTATAATGTAGATAAAGTATTTTACGATCGAAAAGAGCCTAGTGAGAAGCAATAAGCTCATATGTGGATATGTCTTCACATATGTCTAAAGGGATGATTTTTTGGCGAAAACGCATGTTTTTTCAAAAGGTGAGGAAATAGCCAATGCGATAACACATGGGATTGGTGCTTTATTCAGCATTATTGGTTTGATTGTTCTGATTGTGTATTCCTCTTTAGATGGAAACGCATGGCATATTGTGAGTTTCACGATATTTGGGTCAACCATGGTGATTTTATATATGTCTTCGACAATGGTCCATGCGCTTCCAAAAGGGAAAGCGAAGGATTTATTTGAAATATTTGATCATTCCGCGATTTATTTGTTTATTGCGGGAAGCTACACCCCCTTTACTTTTCTTGTTATTCAAGGGAAGTTAGGTTGGACAATGTTCGGAATTGTTTGGGGACTTGCGATTGTAGGTACGATCTTCAAAGCCTTTTTTGTTAAAAAGTACTTATTCACCTCGACTATTCTTTATATTGCCATGGGCTGGATGGTCATTCTTGGCTGGAATCAAATCATAGAGAGTTTACCGAGTAATGGTGTTATCTTATTTGTCGCAGGCGGAATTTTTTATACGGTTGGCGCGGTGTTTTATATGTGGCGTGGTTTTCAATACCATCATGCTGTCTGGCATTTATTCGTCATGGCGGGAACGGCATCTCATTTCTTCTGTGTCTTACTTTATTTATTACCATGAGCTCGTTTTAAAAAACAATGAGAATGGGTAAACTAGTATAAGGGTAAACAAAGGAGTGTGATGATGATTAGACATCTACTATTCACGATGATGTTGGCGATGCTTCTTGTTCTTACTGCGTGTGGTGGCGGAGAGAAGGTAACTGAGCCGAATGAAGAGCCAGCAGTTGAACAAAAAGATAAAGATGACCGTCCAATAGAAACAGACGAAGAGCAAGGTCAATCAGATGAGCAAGCAGATGATCAGAATGAAGAAGTCCTGACCGAAACCGGTATTTATAACGGGCAAGCTGATGTTCATACCATTGAAATTGAAACAGACGATGGACCGGTTGCCTTCCAATTAAGTATGGGTGCTCGGGATCATGTGGATAAGCTTACCGAAGATGAGAAGGTCACCTATACGTATCGGGAAGATGGAGATGAACGGGTCATCAAATCAATCGAACCAATCAAATAATAAATGATACAGCGCGATAACTTTAGTCATCTAGAGTTATGGCGCTTTTTTATTTCATCATTTTTCTTGATGAAGTTGGTTGTGCAGCCTGTTTCAGCCGGGGAGCATCAATCATATTTGGCTCTACAAAACAAGATCATGATTTGATCTTGTTTTTTTGAGCTGTCTACCAGAGGAAAATTCATGAATCGGTCAAGCATCGAATACCTATATAGAAACAGAACGTAAGGGCACAAGAATGCGAATAAACTTTATAGTAGGAGGAGAAATAATGGTACAAGCCATTCTCGAAATCTTTACAAGCGAAGAGAAAGCAACTGCGATGTTAGCTAACCCAATTATTGAATTCATATTTATGGTGTTGATGATTACCTTTGTCATTACCTTATTTGTACATGTTGCCTTGTTTGTCAGACTTCGTAAAACGCGTAATTATTTAAAAGAAACGAACCGCATGGATATTGAACCGTTACAATCTATTCAAAAACAATTTGATAAGTTGGAACACCGAGAAGGTACTTATGTTGAAACCTTTGTCCAAGAAAGATTCTCGAGCTGGCGGGTGTTTCATATACCCGTTATTAATTTAATTAAATTGATTCAAATGACGGTATCGATCTTTATATTATTAGGAGTATTGGGTACCTTTATCGGGCTTACGATCTCACTTGGGAGCATCAATGCGGGTGGGGATCAACTTGTGGAAAATGTGGCGAATGTTCTATCAGGAATTGATGTCGCGTTTTATACGAGTATTTTTGGAATGGGCTTTTCCCTGATTATGACGATACTGGTGAAAATGTTAAATACTGAATATATGTTAACGGATTTGATGTTAATGGTAGAATCAAATTTAGTACGCGATGAACAGGAAGGCATGAGTCGGCTCATTGCCGTGTCGGAAACGATGAATGAATCGATTCTTTCTTTACAAGCAACAAACCAAGACTCTTTACAAAGTATTGTACAGGCATTTGCAGGGTTTCAAGAATATACGACTGGTTTACAGAAATCAGCAGAGGACCTGGCTACTTTTAATGAGGGTCTATCTCATAATTTGGACGACTTTCAGGAGCTTTTCCAACAAATGAAAATGGTGACAGATGGCTTTGGTAAAGGAACGAATGAATTGAATAAAAACTTCGCTTCTTTATTTACCTATTTTAAAAAGATGGACCGTAAAAATGAACGGATAACAGAAGCGTTCGAGCAAACCACACAAAAAAACCTAGAGGTTGCGCAAACGCAAATCGATTCTTTGCAGCAATTTTCAAGATCAGTCGATGAATTCGAGGGGTTTACAGATTCTTTCCTCGAAGAGCAGGCAGGGAGTCAGCGGATGCTCAATCAAATCATGCAGCAGGGTGACGAGCTAGTCGGAACAATGGGGAAACATAATGCAACGTTTAAACAAATATTTGGAAGTGATCTTAGTATGAAGATTGGTCAGGTGAATACGAATCTAAGCGAACTGACAACAGGATTTAATCAATTGGGCAGTTCGATTGTAAAACTTCCCGAAGCACTTGATGTGATTAATGAAACACAAACGGTGCATAAAGATTTATTAGTCGATCGGTTTCAAGAATTGAAGGAATTTAATTTATCATTTAGCCATCATTTAAAGGATCATGCAACCGAATCCGCTACATTTGAAAAACTAGTACGGGATGCCTCTAGTTCCTATGAACAGATGGGGAAAGCAAACAATGACTTGATTCGGGAAATCAATCAAGTCCTTTCCCAAATGGGCCAGAAGTTTAATCAACGGGAACAGCAATTGGAATCAAGTGTCGGCATTTTAAAAGATACACTAGCGAATTATATGACACAAGTTGAAGGAACTTTTGGTCTGAAACTTGATCAAGTTATTCGGCAAATTGGGGATTCAATGGAACAAACGAGTGGAGACATCAAGCGAGAGTTTATGGAGATCAGGCAAATCGTTGCGGATAGGCAACAGAGTCAATCACGTTCAGTGGAGCGGCTGCTGCAAGAAGTAGGACGAGAACTTCATGCACTCAATCGAAATCTAAGCACATTGTCACAACAACCGATCCCTATCGATCGTCAAGTTGGTTGGAATCAAAATGAATCATAAATACCAACGACTATTTAAAGGGGAGCAGGAAGAGGGACAATTTTGGCCGTCATTTACAGACTTATTAACAACGATATTACTTTGTTTTATTTTAATTTTTATTACGATGATGGTTATTAAGTCATTGCAAATTGAAGAGATGAAGCGGACAATTGATCAAATTATGGGCGTACGTGCAGAGCTTGTGAGTGAACTAAAAGAAGAATTTGCTGATTCGCCTTATGGGATTGAAGTAGATGAGAAAACAGGAGCGATTATTTTTAATACGGAGATTTTATTTTCCTATGATGAAGCTGATTTAAAGAAGGATTCATTTAGTTTTTTAGATGATTTTGTACCTACCTATTTAGATATATTATTAGAAAGTGGGTATGACGATTATATTGCTGAAATTATCATCGAAGGACATACAGATCGGGATGGAGGCTATTTATATAATCTAGAGCTGGCCCAAGATCGAGCTTATAGTGTCGCCTCCTATCTTCTAAGTGAGGACTTCCCTTATCAACATATCCAAGCTCATTTAGAAGAAAAACTAACGGTAAATAGTAAAGCTTATTCAGATTATCGAACAGATGAAGAAGGCAATTACCATGCAGACTCCTCACGACGCGTCGAATTTAAATTCCGCTTAAAGGACGAAGAAATACTAAGCAAAACGCGAGAAATACTTGGGGACAGTCCCCCGCCACAATAGCGTGCTAACGTAACGGGGGACTGTCCCCTTGAATGTCTCATTTAATTAAGTTACCATTGTTTCATTAATGGTAAGGGGTGTTTCATGTGCTGGAAGTGTTCGGTATGGAGATTGATGTAGCTAAGATCGTTAGCATTCTATTAAAAATGGCATTGTTAGTTATCGTATATTTAATCGCATTGACAGCTGGTAAGAAAATTATTGAAAAATCACTTCAGAAATTTGCACATAATAAGAATGTATCACCTGGTCGAATAAAGACACTTGATAAATTACTTGTTAATGTGTTTTCTTATACAGCTCTGTTTTTTATGGTCCTGATGTTGTTTTCTACGATCGGTGTGGAAATCGGTCCTTTAATAATGGGTGCAGGTGTATTAGGTTTAGCAGTTGCATTCGGGGCGCAAGGGTTAGTCAGTGATGTTGTGACAGGTTTTTTCATTTTAATTGAACAGCAGCTGGAAATCGATGATTATGTGACGACGGCTGGGTATGATGGAATCGTAGAAGAAATTGGTTTACGCACGACCAAAATTCGTAGCTTTGATGGGACATTAAATTATGTTCCCAACCGATATATCGAAGGGGTTGCGAACCATTCAAGAGGCAATATGCAAGCCCTCGTAGACATTGGGATTAGTTATAACGAGAATAAAGAAAATATCGGTCAGGCTATTGCCATTTTGGAACAGATTTGTAGCGCCTTTCAAAAAGATAGCCGCTTTAAAGATGGTCCTCATGCCATTGGTGTGCAGAGTATTGAATCCACCGACATCGTTCTTCGCATCGTCGGACAGACGGAAAATGGTTTGCAATGGGAATGTGAACGGGATATGCGGAAGCAAGTGATTGAGGCTTTTAAAGAGGCCGATATTTCGATTCCTTAAGCAAATTTATTTATGATTATTTCCTAAACATGAAGCCGCTTTTTCGGAATACGTGGTATGAGCCATTTCTAGCATCAATCGATAATGGCAATCTAAATAGAGTCCTGATGCCTGGTTGGTTTCATTTATGGGTGTGTTATAATAAAGGGAAATTGTTTGAAGGAGCGATAAAAATGGATATGAAAATCAATGAGCAAGCACGTGAAGCAATATGGGCTGAGGTAGAAGGTTTATCTGATGAAGAGCTAAACAAAAAGCCCGCTGCTGATGTCTGGTCAATTAAACAGATATTAGAGCATTTGTATTTAATGGAAGGTGCGATCACCAAAACAATCAAGCATCAATTAAAAGCGGGTGAACCTGAAGAAGTAGAGGATAAACCAATAGAAATGTCGACAAATCGTGATGTCAAAGTCGATGCACCCGATTTTGCAGTTCCTGGAGATGACTTCCTGACACTTGTTGAATTAAAACAGCGATTAGCTGGGACCCATGAAGGATTGAAGACACTTGCTAAGGAAGCTGATGAGCAACTGTTGGAATCGAAATCATACCCACATCCTGCTTTTGGGGATTTGAGCCTAAAACAATATATTCCTTTTGTAGGTTACCACGAATTGCGACATCTGGATCAAATTAAAGAAGTGAAAGAAAAACTTGGATTATAAGTTAAATGCACAGTGAAAAATGGACGAACTCCCATTAGTGGGGGTTCGTCCATTTCATTATGCCTCGAGAATCAAGGCACCTTCTTGTACACCCGATAAATTTACAATGAAATATCGATTCACTCCTTTTAGGCGTATGCATACGATAATACGTATCGGAATAAATTTCATAATTACCATCAAAAGCTATGCCAATACAACTATATGTTGGAGTGATCTAGCTGTAAATAGGAATTATGAAATTCAGTAATCGGTGTAAATAATAATAAAAAAAGGAGAATGGACGATGCGGCATTATTATCCCTATCATCCGCAACAACAGCACCAACAACGGTATCAAGGATATGGAGATCAACCTTATCCAGAAATGGCTTATCCTCCACAGCATCAACATATATACCGGCAAATCACGATGGAAGAAGCCATCGGAATTTCCCGTGAACAGATGCCTGGGCAAGTTGTCAAAGCCGAGTTAGAAAGTAAATATGGGCGTTTGATTTATGAAGTTGATATTGTATCTACACAAGGTCCAAAATATGAAGTGAAAGTAGATGCCAATACAGGCGAAGTGATCGAGGTAGAGCTTGATTGATAATCATGATTACCGTTCATAACAACAAGGGATGACTGCTTATGGTCATCTCTTGTTTATTAATGACGTGAATGAATTTCATTTAATAATAATGAATTTCATAATATGGGTTTAGTGCAACACCGATACAATATGTAGTTTCGTTGAACCGTCCTTAACTACTTACTGTACCGATGCTGCTGATTTTGGAAATTATGAAATTCGTTCAATAAAACTTGTTATTTTAATTTGATCATGTTATTCTTTAAGCAGTAATTAGTGCAAACGATTTCATAGAAACTAATTACTAAACTGTATATCTATCTGGATGAGTTTGCACAAAGACATATGTATATATGATAAACCACGACTATTTATGCAAACGAATTCATTGGATATGTCTTGTCATAATAAAAAAGGGGAGTGGAGTTAATATGAAAGGAAAACGTATATTTTCAAAGTTAGCGGTTGTATTCATCGCACTGAGTCTCTTTTTAGTGGCTTGTTCATCATCAGATGATACAAAAGACTCAGAGTCTGGAGAAAAAGTCACCATCGATATTTTTCAAGGGAAAGTAGAATTTAAAGACCAGTTCGAGGATCTTGTAAAAATGTATGAAGATGAACATCCTAATATAACGATCAATGTAAAAACAGTAGGTGGAGGTACGGAATATGCTCCTGTACTGAAATCGGAATTCTCATCGGGTGATGAACCAAATATCTTTAACGTAACAGGTCCACAAGATGTGATTGATTATGAAGAGTATTTAACAGATTTAGCTGACACAGATGCGGCTGAAGCTGCACTTGAAGGCACACTCACAACTGTGGAAGATGGCGATAAAGTTCTAGGGTTACCGTTTAACCAAGAAGGATATGGATTAATTTATAATAAAGCAATGTTTGAAGAAGCTGGGCTTAATCCAGAAGAGATTCTTACTTTTGAGGATTTAGAAGCAGCCGTGAAAATATTGGATGATAAAAAAGAAGAATTAGATATTGAAGGGGTCTTTGCATTGCCAGGTAAAGAGGCATGGGTTTTGGGAGACCATTTAGCCAATACATTCCTAGCGCCAGAATTTGACCATGATGTCATTGCTGCGTTTGAAGCGGATACGGTTACATTTGAGCAAGGAGATGAAATGAAGCAGTTCTTAGATTTGCAAAATGAATATTCTGTTCAACCTGTATTAAGTTTAGATTATTCACAGCAAGTCGAAGAATACTTCTCATTGGAACGGGTCGCTATGATTCAACAAGGGAATTGGGTATATCCATCAATTGAAGAAATGGATGAAGAACTTGCTGAAAACATAGGCTTATTACCGATTCCAGTTGAAGGACAAGAGGGCAGTCTACCTGTAGGTGTTCCAAACTACTGGGCAGTCAATGGCAAGGCAGATGATGCTGAAGTTGAAGCTTCAAAAGACTTCTTAGATTGGATGTACACATCAGATATCGGTAAAGAGTCTGTCTTGAATGACTTTAAATTCATACCAGCCTATGAAGGATATGATACAGATAAAATTGCTGATCCATTATCACGTGATATTTATGAATATGCTTCAGAAGGAAAAACAATTGGTTGGGTCTTTGCCGGTTATCCGAGTAATCCATGGGGTGAAGCTGTGATTGGAGCCAATATGCAAGAATATTTATCTGGTGAAATGACATGGGAAGAAGTAGAAGCTGATGCTATTGAAAAATGGGAAGAGAAAAGAAAGTAAATAGATCATGGACAAGCTAATAAACGATGACAACATTGTTTATTAGCTTGTCATAATTAATGAATTTCATAATCCCTATTTATAACTATACCACTCCAGCAGTGAAGTGACATAGTTGGTTGCAGTAATTATGAAATTCATTCCTAATGAATTACAAAAAGATGTATGGGAGTGAGTTGCATGCGAAACAAGGACGTTTCATTTTGGCTGTTTTTAACGCCTGTTCTAATCGCCCTTGGTCTTGTTGTCGTTGCGCCCTTAGTTTATGGTACATTTTATTCCTTTACAGATTGGAATGGGTTAACCGCAACAAAATTCATTGGCTTTGAACATTATAAGAACTTGCTAAGTGATACCCGTTTCTTAGATTCGATTTGGTTTACGCTTAAGTTTTCGGTCATCACGATTTTCTTACTGAATTTTATAGGACTCGGTTTAGCCATGCTTGTCACCCGAAATATTAAATCAAATTCTTTTTTAAGAACGATCTTTTTTATGCCGAATTTGATCGGTGGTTTGATTTTAGGTTTCATCTGGCAGTTTATTTTCATTAATGTATTTAGTGATATTGGTCAAAAGCTAGGAATCGAAGCGTTAACAGGCTGGCTATCAACCACAGGTACAGGATTCTGGGGCTTAGTTATTTTAACATGTTGGCAAATGGCGGGTTATATTATGATTATCTATATCGCCTATTTACAAAATGTCCCGAAAGAATTAATTGAATCAGCGGAAATTGATGGGGCAAGTAGTTGGCAAAAGTTCCGAAACATTACTTTTCCTCTCATCGCTCCAGCATTTACGATTAGTATGTTCTTAACCTTGTCAAATTCATTCAAAATCTATGATCAAAACTTATCATTAACTGGTGGAGGGCCTTTTGAATCAACACAAATGGTCGCAATGGAAATTGTTAATACAGCATTCAGTGCGAATGAAATGGCTTATGGTCAAGCGAAAGCGGTTATCTTCTTCATTATGGTAGCGGCGATTGCCTTAACACAAGTTTATTATAATAAAAAACGGGAGGTTGATCTCTAATGTATCGAGATCGAAAACTTTATTTGGTAGAAATTTTCGGGATCATCCTTGGATTATTATGGTTAACCCCGTTTTATATGATGATTGTGAACGCATTTAAGTCAAAGAAGGAAATCTTTACGGATGTTCTTGGATTTCCAGAAGCGCTGTCGATGGAGAACTTTATTGAGGCTTTTATCGATTTAGATTTTGCGAACTCATTGTTTAACTCTCTATTGATTACAGGCGTAAGTGTTGCCATTATTATTATCTTTTCTTCTATGGCGGGGTATGCACTCGCTAGAAATACGAGTAAATTAAGTGGCATCCTATTGCTTGTCTTTGTTGCGGCCATGTTGATTCCGTTTCAATCGGTTATGATTCCACTTGTATCCATTTTTGGTAAAGTAGAAATGCTAAACCGGGTAGGATTAATTTTTATGTATCTTGGCTTCGGATCGAGTTTATCAATCTTCCTTTATCATGGGGCAATGACGGGTGTTTCAGTATCACTTGATGAAGCAGCTATTATTGATGGTGCTAATAAATTTCAGACATTTAGATATATTATTTTTCCGTTATTAAAACCAATATCAGTGACAGTTGCGATTTTGAATGTGATTTGGATTTGGAATGACTACCTACTACCGTCACTTGTCTTATCAGAAAGCCATGCAACGATTCCACTGAAAATGTTTTATTTCTTTGGACAATATACGAAACAATGGCATTTAGCTTTAGCTGGACTGACGATTGCGATTATTCCTGTCATTATTGGTTATTTCTTTGCGCAGAAGCAAATTATCGAAGGGGTGTCAGAAGGAGCAGTAAAGTAGTCGCGCAACATCCATGCAGTCCGTGATTATGATCATTTTGCAATGAATGTTTTAAATCGGTTTCTTAGAGAGGTGTAGCCATGAGTGTAACAATCAAAGATGTAGCAAAAGAAGCAAATGTAGCACCTTCAACCGTTTCCAGAGTGCTTTCTGATAGTCCGCGAATTAGTGAAAAGACAAAAATAAAAGTACGTAAAGTAATCGATGAATTGGGCTATCATTTAAATCATAATGCCCGTGTTCTCGTGCAAAAGAAAACACAAACAATCGGGATTGTCATGAAGAATTCGACGAGCGAATCATTGCATGACCCCTTCTTTCCGGAAGTTGTTAGAGGAATAAGTGCGTATTGCAGCAAAATGGAGTTTAATCTTACGCTCACAACCGGAGAGTCGGAGGAGGATATTTTTCAGGATGTCATTAAGATGGTGCAAGGAAAACGTGTTGATGGCATGATCGTCTCCTACTCGAAAAAAGGTGATCAAGTTGTTCCCTATTTAGTGGAGCATGGGATCCCGTTCGTATTAATTGGAAGCCCGCTTGAAAATCATAATGAAGTCATGTATGTCGATAATAATAACGTAGAAGCAGCGAGAGAGGCGACAACACATTTAATTAATCTCAATCATGAGCGGATCGGTTTTATTGGTGGGGATAGGGATTATCAAGTGTCAGTGGCTCGCTACAATGGATATAAAACTGCGCTTATCGAAAATAAGCTTATCTATGATGAGCAATATAGTAAACACGACAATTCAACGCAAGTATTGGAGCAAATGGTCAACGATCTAATGGATTTATCGTGCCCACCTACAGGATTAGTCGTAACCGATGATCTTGTTTCTTTACATGTATTGCAAGTATTAGAGAAACGGGGAATTCAAGTCCCAAATGATGTAAGCATTATTAGTTTTAATAATGCGATGATTGCCCAATTGTCAGTACCACCATTAACATCTGTCGATACAAAAGTCTATCAACTTGGCTATGAATCAGGTAAATCTTTAATCGATGAAATTAATGAACCATCGGAATTAAAGAAAAGTGTAGTCATTCCTACAGAGATAAAACAACGTGAGTCTTGTGGGGCTTTGCTAGCCACGCCGCAAGTTTTAAGCGATTAAGAGGCTAGCCATGTTTTTCTATCAGTCGCTGTTCATTGGGTAGAACAATGCAAAAGGGGAAGATGAATGATGAAACGAGAAAATAATCTATTATTTAAACTAAGTGAATGGTTTATGAATTTCTCCGTCACAAATATGTGTTGGTTTATCTTCAATCTTCCAATTGTAATACTCGTTATAAACATCTTATTTACGGAGGAATCAGACCATGTTTTACGTGTCAGCCTTCTTCTTATTGTATCTACACCATTTATGTTTTTCCCCGCGACAACAGCGATGTTTGCTTTAGCTCGTGAGTGGATTTTAAATCAGGAACAAGACTCTTTAATCAAAACGTATCTTCGTTTTTATAAGGAAAACTATAAAAAAAGTGTATTTGGTGGTTTTATAATCACCGGAATGTGGGTCATTTGGATCGTTAATTTTTACTATGTTAAAGACGTGAGTACGATATTGATGTTTGCCGTTCTCATACTTGGCCTGGTTTTATATGTATTCACGATTCATTTCTTTTCAGTTAGTGTTCACTATCAGGAAAAACTATTAATATTAATCAGAAATGCATTTTTATTAACAGTAGGAAGTCCGGTGTTGTTTTTCGTCATACTGATTACAAATGGTTTATTATTTTATATTAGTTTGAATGGATTTATCATGTTCGTGCCTTTTTTTACGGGTTCTCTGATTGCATTTATATCTTTCTCTGCTTTCTATCGGTTGTATTTAAATGTCATGGAGAAGAAATAAGGGGGAAGCAAGGATCCATAAAAAAGTAGGTTATGTTAATTATGAAATTCATTCAAGTGTCTTCATTTTAAAGGAGGAAACATCATGAATAAAAAATGGTGGAAAGAAGCGGTAGCCTATCAAATTTACCCACGGAGTTTCATGGATTCTAATGGGGATGGAATTGGAGATATTCAGGGAATTATTTCAAAACTAGATTATCTTAAGGAATTAGGAATTGATGTGATTTGGGTGTCGCCAATTTATGAGTCGCCAAATGATGATAACGGCTATGATATTAGCAATTATCAAGCGATTGCAGCTGAATTTGGATTGATGAGTGATTTTGATGAGCTGTTAACAGAAGTTCATCGCCGGGGCATGAAGTTGATTATGGACCTAGTTATTAATCATACGTCTGATGAACATGCTTGGTTTATTGAATCTCGATCAGCTAAAGATAATCCATATCGAGATTATTACATATGGCAAGAAGGCAAAAATGGAGCAGAGCCAAATAATTGGGAATCTATTTTTGGTGGACCGGCCTGGGAGTATGATGCGAAGACAGGTGAATATTATATGCATGTTTTTTCTCGTAAACAGCCTGATTTAAATTGGGAAAACCCTGCTGTCCGTCATGATTTATATCAGATGGTAAATTGGTGGTTGGATAAAGGGATTGACGGATTTCGTGTTGATGCCATTTCACATATTAAAAAGGTACCTGGATTTCCTGATTTGCCGAACCCTGATCAGAAGAAATATGTCCCCTCCTATGCAGGCCATATGAATCGTCCTGGTATTCAAACGTTTTTAGAAGAATTGCGCACAGAAACATTTGACCATTATGATGTGATGACAGTTGGAGAGGCAAATGGTGTCCGTATAGAAGATGCCGCTGAATGGGTTGGGGAAGATGAAGGGAAATTCAATCTGGTGTTTCAGTTCGAACATCTTGATCTATGGGGAAAAAGTGTAACAGGCGGATTGGATATTCATGGACTAAAGAAAACATTGACCAAATGGCAAAATGGATTAGAGGGAGTAGGGTGGAATGCGTTATTCCTCGAAAATCATGATCAGCCTCGTTCGGTGTCAACATGGGGCAATGATGAAGAATTAAGAGAGCAAGCGGCAACCTGTTTCGCAACGATGTATTTCCTTATGCAAGGAACACCTTTTATTTACCAAGGTCAGGAAATTGGCATGACAAATGTGCAATTTGACTCGATTGATGATTATAATGATATCGCGATTAAAAACCTCTATCAGAATGAACGAGAGGCTGGGAAGAGCCATGATGAGATCATGGCGATTATTTGGAAGAATGGGCGTGATAACTCACGGACGCCGATGCAATGGTCAAAAGATGAAAATGCCGGATTTACAACAGGAAAACCGTGGTTAAAAGTGAATCCCAACTATCAAGATATTAATGTGGAAAAAGCATTAGCAGATGAACAATCGATTTATTATTATTATCAGCGCTTAATTCAACTTAGAAAAAAATATGACGTCCTGATTTACGGCAGGTACGAGCTTATTTTAGAAAAACATGATCACATCTATGCGTATACTCGCACATTAGATGATGAACAGTTTGTGATTATAACAAACTTATTCGCTGAAGAGGTTATATTTTCCTGTCCGGAAGAGTTGCTGAGCAAAACAGCAACATTAGAATTGAGTAATTACCCACATCGTGATCATAACGAAGGAGATCAACTGAACTTTAAACCGTATGAGGCGCGCGTTTACCAATTAAAATAATGCACGGAGTGAACAGATCAATCGGCTCTCTTCGAGGAACAGCTGTTTTATCCTCGGAGAGCCTTTTTGGCGTATGATCCCCGGGTGAATTATTCATCTTGATGATATGGACCCTCGATTTCTTGCATAAATTCTTTGTTTTTCCTTTGCAATTGATTAATTTTTTCATGTAACACTTCTATTTCCAAACGAATATCCGCATCATCGTATAAGCTTTGTGAATCATTGCTTTGTAAATAAAGATAGAGGAGCAAATTCAATGGATCCTGCTGGCCGATATGAATAATTGTTGTATCACTTTTACTCGTGACCGTAAATTGGTCGTTTGTATTGTCTTCTTTCAACCATGTTTCTAGCCTTAACTCAATTTGTTCCCGTAGTTTCCGTTTGTCATGATGATCCAATCCATGTACCACCTTTCCTTTATGCATTGAGGTTAATCGAATTTAGAGCAGCTACTCCTTCGTTTTGCCCATCAAAGTATGTAAATCCTTCAATCGTTAATTCGGTATTCACCGGTACTTTTAATTGAAAGTTTTGGAAAGATAATTGTCCTTGTGATAATAACTCCTTCGTTTCTGTTGGTTTGAAGCAATAATGATTATGTGGATCTAAATGATCCAGATCAAGCCGCTCCCATTGAAACGTAAAATTTTGTTGTTCTTGTTTCGCAGACTTAAACTTCCCGATGAAATGGAAGTTGGTGTCTGCGGTAATTTTAATAAGAATGGTTGGGTCTTTTTTATTATGAATTGATTTATTGTGTATGTGTAAACTGCCAATAATCAATACGTTTTCTTTAGCTTGCTCATTGATCATGATTGATTGTGTAAAATAACAATATACATGATCAATCGGAGTAGTCTGTTTGTCGGTCATGATCGTTTTGATAGCTGTTTGTGTTTGTTCTAGTTCTTCCTCAAATTGCGCTAATTTTATCTTTAAATCAGATAAGACCATATTGTGATAAACCTCCTTCAACATGAATAAAGAGGGGGAATGATACCCCCTCTCTACTGTTATGCACAACATGCGTAAAATATGCTTCGGCTTAGCCCGGAAATAAGATGGGACATTGTGGAGGAATAAGGGGTGTTGTACATTGTTCAGTAATAATATCCCTTGGTTCGCAAAAGTCAGCCACTAATTCAAGGGTAACATTTGTTACAGCTTGCACACTTTGACAAAGATTTACACGAATATCAACACTTGTCAGCGCGCCCCCCGTACAATTTACACCAACATTACAATCCAAATCGGTTAATCGGACGACTAAAGAAGTGCCTTCTGGAGCACATAAAAAGACGGAGTCCGGTAATTCAATCGGAATGGGTGGTGATTGTTCGATAAATGGTGTCGTCGCATTTAATCCACTAAACTCTACGACTAAATAAATTGTTTCTTGATAGGAAACGTTTTGTAGGGTAACTTGTGCACCATCAATTATAAAGTCGCGATCTTGTCTTTCACCGACTTCAGTAACAGGGATCTCACTATTAAGTGGGAGTGGATTTCCATTGACATCCGCTAGAAAGCAATTCGTTGTTAAGTTGCTTACCGTAGGAGCACACGGATCGATTGGCAATGGACCAAGATCGGCAGCTAATACATTATTGTCAATAGTAGCTTGTAAAATGACCCAGTCATAAACCTTTTCTGCATTTATACATAAAAGTTCTTGTGGGATTTGCGGTGGTTCTTTACTCATAAACAATCAGACTCCTTTATTAAAGTGATCAATCTATTCTCTAACAAACTATGTCATCTGTGATGAATGTGCTACGGCATATCACCTAGTTTTGTATATTTATTAGAAATAGGAACGTTGGAAGGCCATTTATTTATTAAATGGTTTGGATAAACGGTCAGACGATTGTCACGTTTGCCTATGCCTTCACATAGATTATTTATAAACGAATAGGTGACGAGGTGATGGGGATCGGTAAAGAAAACAAAGAGATGAACATCGCTTATTTACATGATCAAATGAAACAATATAATGAGCAACATAATCCGCACGCAGAATTAAATGTAGCGTTACGAACAAAGTTAAAAGCCATGCAAAATATAGAGGCAGATTTACGAAGTGAAATTAGCCAATTGAATGAACGACTTGTAGCAAAACAGGTGAGTGAGAAAGACAGGAGCGATTGGCAAGCAGCAACAGAACAAATTATTAATAAACAACAAGAGAATTTTGATTATATTGTCATCTTGTTGGACCATTTATATGACACGATAATAAGAGGTCGTCATGTCGATGAATCCCATCAAAAAGCGGAACAATATAGTGCCGCACCTCCTGTCATCATAGAGGAACAGAATGAAAAAAAATTACTGGAGCAAGGAAAGGAGTTTAGAGTTGAGATGGATGAAAACAAAGATTCAGAACAGGTAGCCCATTCCGATACAGATGAAAAAATTGATCAACAAGCAGCGGAGATTGATACATTAAAAAAACAATTAACCAAAATGGAAGAGCAGGTAACTGCAAAAGAAGAGGAATCGGAAGCAACCGTTTCAGCTGATGATCAACATGAATTGAAAGCAGATGAACGCTTTAAAAGGAGATTTACATTCCGAGATATTCAACAAGCACAAGAGGTGTACTCTGTACCTGGAAAAAATCAAACAACAACATATCGAAAAATAAGTCCACAACCAATAATAAAAGAAGAAAAACCGTCCGAACAACCCGAAAATAAAACGCAAGAAGAAATCAAGCCTTCTATCAAAATATCAACCGAAACAGATGAAGATGAAAGGATAGAACCTCCTCGTGAGGCCTCTCATGTCATGAGACAAGGAAATCATCAGGATCGGAAATCATTTCTCAAATCAATTTGGGATAAAATGAAATAAACGAGCTGTCTAAAACCATTCTCCAACTATCCGCTGCAAATAGTTGGAGAGGTTCACAGCTTCCAAATCATCGTGTCTTGGTGAAGATCATGTTGAAGGATGGCGATTTTTTATACCCGGCCATCTTTTTTGGGCAGAGATCATTTTATTCGTCCGCATCTAATTCTAAAATGAATATACATACTATTTCCGTTGTACCATGATAAATAGTTGATCAAAAATGACAACCGTACCTCGTGACATGTTTCGTCCTATCTGGGTTGAGGCTTATTTAAGGAATGATAATGCATCAGTATCTTCTCTGTTGCTAATCTATTATTGTATATGATGGAATGAGAAAAGCTGTGACAATCTATGTTTATTCAGGCATTTTTACTAGATATATGGAAGGAGTTCCCTTTATTTTGCAACCTCCATGGTTTGTGCCGTCAATTTACGAAGCATTTATTAATAACTTACTATCGTACGGACTAATCATAAACCAGTAAAAGAGAGGGGAGCACGATGTATGATCCCAATTAGTAATCCGAAAAGCCAGTTACAAAGTGTTCAACAAGAAATTATGGCCGAAATGAGTTCGGTTTTAGAGAGTGGACAATATATATTGGGGCCGAAAGTGGAAGAGCTTGAGTCTGAAGTAGCTCGTATCCTAGACGTTACAGACGCAATTGCAGTAGGAAATGGTACAGATGCACTCATACTCACGCTTCATGCGTATGGGATTGGTAAGGGAGATGAAGTCATTACGACACCATTTACCTTTTTTGCAACCGCAGAAGCCATTTCACGGGTTGGTGCAACACCTGTGTTTGTTGATGTTCATGAACATTCATATAATCTTGACCCAAACAAGCTGCGTAAACAAATTACCCCAGCTACGAAAGCAATCATGCCTGTTCATCTATTTGGTCAAGCAGCAGAAATGACGGTGATTAATAAAATAGCAAAAGAACATCAGTTGCTCGTTATTGAAGATGCGTGCCAAGCATTTGGGGCAACTTATCAAGGGGAAAAAGTAGGGGGCTTAGGGCATGCGGCTTGTTTCTCGTTTTTTCCAACGAAGAATTTAGGGACGATGGGTGACGGAGGAATGATCACGACTTCTGATCCTAAGCTAGCGGAAAGAATAAAAACATTAAGGGTTCATGGGAGTAGGAAAAAGTATTATCATCATGAAATTGGATATAACAGTCGATTAGATGAACTCCATGCAGCCGTTTTATTGACGTGTCTACCTTATATTGATCAGTGGAATTATCAACGACAAGTGCTCGCAGATCGTTATTATTGGGAGCTAAAGGATCTGGAGCATATAAAACTGCCTGAGAAGCGAGTTGATGGGACACATGTTTATCATCTTTATTCACTGCAATCCGAACATCGACAAGCGATCATAGATGAATTGACTTCGAAACAAATTCAAACGGGAACTTACTATCCATGTTGTCTTCATTTACAGAAGGCGTATGAACACCTTGGTTATAAAGCTGGGGACTTTCCCATAGCGGAATCTTTAGCAGAGACATTATTTGCTATTCCACTTTATCCATTTTTAACGTTTAAAGAACAAGATATCGTTATTTCGGCTCTGAAAAGCTCTGAGGTGGATCGTAGATGATTCGAATCGGTTTAATTGGATGTGGATATATATCCAAAAGACATATCCAAACACTTTGTTTATTTGATGAAATTTCACTTACCGCGGTAAGTGATCTGCAACCAACTAAAATGGAAGCAGCCATTCAGTTATATGGAGAAAAGGAAGGAATGAACAAGTCGATCACCCGTCATCAAGACTATCAGACGATGCTTCAAGATCCGAATGTTGATGCTGTCATTATTTGTACGCTTTCTAGTTTACATGCTGAAATAGCTAAAAAAGCGCTCATCAATGATAAGCATATTATGCTTGAAAAGCCAATCGCCTTATCTCTAAAAGAAGCCACTGACTTGATTAATTTATCTAAACAAATGAAAAAGACCGTCTTAGTTTGTCATCAATTACGCTACCGTCCACTACTCCAGAAAGTGAAAGATATTGTAGAAAGGGGTTATTTAGGAGATCTTTATTTAGGTGTTACATCGATTCGCTTGAATCGTTCTCCAGCCTATTATTCATCTGCAGCTTGGAAAGGTACATGGGATCAAGATGGCGGAATGTTGGTGAATCAAGGTGTTCATCTAATTGATTTACTTGTTTGGTTGCTGGGAGATATGACCTCGATTTATGGAGAAATCGTCACAAAAGACAAACGAAAGGAAACAGAAGATATTGGGGTCGGGATGATTTCTTTTAATAATGGGGCAAAAGGAATCATTGAAGCAAATACGATGATAAAGCCCAAAAATATCGGGTATTATTTATCCCTTTTCGGTGATAAAGGATCAATTTGTATTGGTGGACCGCAATTTAATAAGCTTGAACATTGTTATATTGAACATCACCCTGAATTAGTCGAAGAATTACACGAACAGAGTGAGGATTTAAATGAACATGAGTTGATGTATAAAGATTTTATCGCATCCATTTTAATGAAACAACCTGTTTTAGTTAATGCCGAGGAAGCAAAGCGAACGATGGAGGCTATATTTTCAGTTTATCAATCCAGTAAGTGGCAACGGCCCATTACGTTGCCATTGGAAAGCTTTTCTACGATTGATATGCTCGACGATCTAAAGCGTAATCATCCATAAGGGGGAATTAATATGATCGACGATTCGGTGAAAATAGGTTCAAATGTGAAGATAGGTGAACATGTCATCATTGGGGAAAATGTAGAGATTGGAAATAATGTTAGTATTGGTCATCATGTCGTTATCAATCGTGATACATGTATTGGTGATCGAGTCGTCATTAATGAGTCAACGTATTTAGGACGTGTCCCAGCAGCTAATAAATCAATGGCACATCGACCCGCAAAGGAATTGCCACCATTACTCATTTTTGATGATGTCAAGATTGGTAATCATTGTGTCATCTATCAGGGATCGACCATTATGGAAGGTGTTCTTATTGGAGACTTAGCAAGTATTAGGGAAAACGTTCATGTAGGGAAGGACAGTATTATCGGGCGAAATGTTATGGTAGAAAATAATACACTCATAGGGAGATTCGTTACCATTCAAACGAGTTCCTATGTGACAGCTTATATGAGTATTGAGGATCATGTTTTTATCGGGCCTTGTTTTTCTTCATCAAATGATAAGTATATGGGTATGGAAAATGATGCTTTGCAAGGACCAGTTTTAAAGGAGGGCTCCAAGATTGGTAATAATGCCACCTTTTTACCAGGCATCATCATCGGTAAGCAGGCAATTGTGGGGGCGGGTTCTGTTGTAACGAAGCATGTTGTAGACGGAGAAATAGTCGTTGGTAATCCAGCTAAAAAGATAAAATAAGCATGAAGAAAGAAACCAATGGTTGATAACCGATTGGTTTCTTTCAAATTATCAAGGGAGCCAGGCGATATGATTAGTAGGTGAATCTGGATTTCATGGAACGATTTTTATGAGACTGGTGTTGATGGGAAGCACGTTGCACATTTGGCTTCCTCGCAGCCTTGCGAGGAGAGTTTGCAGTGTTGGATGGGGTTGAACTACACCCGCATGGTCTATTTCTAAAGCGATTAAATCGGTCTTGCCGACTGGATTGATTCTTCATAATTGTCACCTCTTTCATTTTACTTTATTATATGTAGCTTTAGAAAAAGTGACTCACCAAAGATAGATTGCTGTCTCGGTATGTGAAAAATGTATGATTATATTGGCTCTATTGCCTGAACAAGCTATTTTTAAATACATAGAATGTGGTAAGTTCTACAATTAGCCAAACGCTATATAGAGCTAAAAAAGTAAAGAGGAGGAACCCTTTTGACGATCAGAGATTTAATCGTTAATGGTGGATTTGAGACAGGTACCTTAGCATATTGGTTGGGTGTCAATGCAACGGTTACAGCAAAAAAAGCGCATACGGGAAGATTTGCTGCTAATCTTGCATACGGCACAGCGGAATCTTCACTTCGACAAACTGTCGCAATTACTTCAGGACAAAACTATCAATTTCACGTCTCCTTATCCACATCAACAAATCTTAATAGTCCGACAATTTACTTGCAAGTGTTGTATTTGAATACAGCAGGTGAAGTTGTAGGGGTCGGGCTAGAAGAAGAGATTGTTTATGGGAATATACCGGGCGGAACAAGTGATGCCTGGTTAGACATCTTGCAAATAACGGAATTAGCACCAGCAACAGCGACTCAGGCTAGTGTCATTATTAGCAAGCCGATTAGTGCGCTAAATGCTCCAATCGTTTATGTAGATGATGTTGCATTAGTAGAGTTTTCTAATGGAGATGGGACAGGAGCAACAGGTCCTACAGGAGCCACGGGAGCAACAGGAGCAACCGGAGCCACGGGAGCAACAGGAGCAACCGGAGCCACGGGAGCAACAGGAGCAACCGGAGCCACGGGAGCAACAGGAGCAACCGGAGCCACGGGAGCAACAGGAGCAACCGGAGCCACGGGAGCCACTGGAGTCACCGGCGCAACAGGAGCGACCGGAGCCACAGGAGCGACCGGAGCCACAGGAGCCACGGGAGCCACGGGAGCCACGGGTGTTACCGGAGCAACCGGAGCCACGGGTGTTACCGGAGCAACCGGAGTTACTGGAGCCACTGGAGTCACCGGCGCAACCGGAGCCACAGGAGCAACAGGCGCAACCGGAGCAACCGGAGCCACCGGCGCAACAGGAGCCACAGGAGCCACAGGAGCCACCGGCGCAACCGGAGCCACGGGAGTTACCGGAGCCACCGGCGCAACGGGAGCCACAGGAGCCACCGGCGCAACTGGGCCAACTGGACCGACCGGACCGACCGGGCCAACTGGACCATAACGATTTTTCTACCACAATCTACCCCTTTAAGATACTCGACTTTTGAGTATCTTTTTTTCCTATATAAATCTATCTTAATGAATTTCATTCGTTAAGGAATCTCATAATACGTATTTATCGCCACACACGTATCGATGTTGCGGATTTTGGCAATTATGAAATTCACTCACCTTCACGCTTATCATTTATGAGTGCATCCCAAATGATTGAATACTAGGTTGTGATACAAACAAAATAGAGAAGAATTAATATAATAAGTAGAAAGGTTC
>Ga0209487_1001174_pt1 | contig 22530 bp, 18 predicted proteins | sample Poulit2012_FD_187524 | JGI IMG/M metagenome (GOLD analysis project Ga0209487, IMG submission 187524) | Agricultural soil microbial communities from Georgia to study Nitrogen management - Poultry litter 2012 (SPAdes) (version 2) | ecosystem: Environmental > Terrestrial > Soil > Agricultural land...
GATTCCATAAACCGCTGGGCCTGTTCGTTGCGGTAGCGCCGCCGTCCGGTAGGTGCGGTCACGACCATGATGATCACCATCACCAGCAGCGTCAACCCCACAACCCACATCGCTGCGTCCATCCAGAACTGCCCCGGGTACAGCCGGATCAGCGAGTCGGTTGTCAGGAAGGTCCAGGTTCCGTCGGCAAAGAATATTTGGTGGAAGCCGGTGAAAAACGCTTCCCAGCCGACGAGTGCGACCACGGCGATGATGATCATGGCGATCGTGAACCATACCGCGCCGGCAAACAGCGAACGCGCGATCGCGCCCTTGCGCATGCGATACAGTAACACCACGATGACGATGCAAAGAATCGCGGCGATCAGCCCGCCGAGCATCGTGCCCATCATGACCTGCTTGACATCTACCATGTGCGACACTTCAGCTTCGGTGAACACCGGATTACCGTTGTCGAAACGCAGGTTGCCCAGGTAGGCCGGCGGGGCGAGGTTGAACAGATAGTCCAGCCCATAGGAACCCAGTGTCATGCGCTGTTCGGTGTCCATGCCGAACTGATCTGCCGGAAACCCGGGACGATGATACTCAAACCATAAGAACACCGGCGAGGCGACCAGTCGGATGATCGCTATCAGGATCACCAACGGCGCCAGGATCGCCAGGATGACCTGTAACACCACGGCCGTCACCGGCGATCCAACGACGGCCCGCTCGCGAGCCCGCGCTCGTGCCGCGGCCGCGTCTTCGAATCGGTCTTCTAATGGTTCGGTGGGCAACGGTGTGGTCGGGGCTGCCCCGACGGTCGGCTCCGCTGGACCAGGTGCAGCCGGTGGTGACCCGATAATCTCGTCGATGGGCGGGCGCCTGTCGTCGCTGGCTGAGGCACTCTTCGCGGTGGACCCGGTGTGCAGTGTTTCGCCTTCCGGATCGACCCGCCGCCGCTGCCGACGAGGTGTCGCAATCGGTTCGGCCGGACGGATGGGCTCGGTCGGGGCGCCCGGGTCGGCCGCGGTCTCCCGCGGCACCGTCGGTTGCGCCTCGCCGGTTGGCCGGTCGTCATCGGCTGGTTGGCCGTGGTCCCAAGATTGCTTCGACATGTCCCCACCTCTCAAACACGTATACGCTCAGCCTACGACGCGGGCCGCCGCTCCGACCATGTGGCACACCGTCGTCGTCGGGATCGTAACCATCGGTACGATCTTAGGCGGTCACGGCCTGGCGTCCCCCGTCGTAGTCCGCGAGGTCAGCGTCAACCTGAGCATGCGCCGCGCGTGAGCCCAGCACCCAGGTGTAAGTCCAGTACCCGATGACAACCAGCGCCCCGATCGTGATCTTGGCCCAGGTTGGTAATGACGACGGGGTCACAAGTCCCTCGACGAGTCCCGAGATGAGCAACACTCCGACGAGTCCAACACCCACTAAGACCAGCTGACGTCCCCAGTAGGCAAGAGATTGCAGGCGGGTTTTGCGTCCCGGGGCCACCCAGGCCCAGAAGATGCGCAGCCCGGCGGCTCCCGCAATGAAGATGGCGGTTAATTCCATGAGCCCGTGGGGCAGGATAAAGGCAAAGAACGTGTCGAGCTCGTCATAACGGTGCATGAGCGCGCCCGAAATCCCGAGTCCCTGAGCATTCACCCACAGCACGTACGGCACAAAGAATCCGGTGATGCCGAAGGCGACTTCTTGCAGCGCGATCCAGGCGTTATTTACCCACACCAGGGTGGTAAAAGAGGCCGCAGGGTTTTCCGAATAGTAATCCACGAAGTCGCGTTCAACATAGGCGATCTGAGCTTCTTCGGGCAGCATTGCATCAAACATTTCCGGATTGGTCGCGTACCACGTGCCATAGGCCAGCGCGACCGCGATAAACGCAGCTCCAAGGACGATCGTCAACCATCTGATCCGGTACAGTGCGTAAGGCAATTTGACGACGAAAAATTCTTTGACGCCGGCAACCGGTGAACCGGCAGTTGAGGTGAGTCGAGCTCTCGCCCGGGCAATCGTCAGGGACAGTCGATTGGCATAAGGCCCGTCGGGGTCTTGGGCTTGGACGAACGACAACTGGGTGGATGCTCTGCCGTAGAGTTCAACTAACTCGTCAATCTGCGCGGCGTTGAGTCCGGGCTGACGGGCCAGGGTCTCTAGGCGTTGCCAGTCCGGGCGATGCGTTTCTGCGTATGCTTCCAAATCCACACCGCCTAGCCTACTAGGCTCCATTGCGTTGCATTGCGCCGGTGACCCACGTGTCCGGTCTACACTTGAGAGCAGAACCCTTACAATCGTGCCGGAAGGTAGCTCCAGGAGCCTCATGCAGGAACACACGATCACCGGTGAAGCCGTCGTCCTCAACCTGCGCGCCGCCAACTTTATGCCCCGGTTAGGTGCTGCACTATTGGATGCGGTGATCTATTTCCTCGGGTGGTTGCTTGTGATGACCCTGGTCGGCCAGTACACGACCGTGTTTGCCATGGATATCGCCGCAGCCCAAGCCGTCGCCATTATTTCCATGGTGACGCTGATGTTTCTGGTTCCGCTGCTCGTCGAGGGGTTATCGAAAGGCCGGTCCGTTGGAAAGTTAGCCTTCGGCCTGCGCGTAGTGCGCGACGACGGTGGAACCACGCGATGGCGTCACACGCTGGTCCGCTGTCTGACCGGAGTGTTTGAGCTGTGGATGACGGCCGGATCGGTAGCTATTATCGCGTCGCTCTTTAATAAGCAATCGAAACGCTTGGGTGACATGATGGCCGGCACGTATGTGATTATGGCTCGAGCGCCGAAGATGCCTCATCCCCTGCCGTCTGTACCGCGTGCGATGCAACAGTGGGCGCAGGTTGCTGATCTGGGGCGCATCCCAGCAGCACTTGCTCACCGAATCAATTCACTCATCCGCACCGCGCCGACGATGAACCCACACGCACGGGTTCAGGTTGCGGGGCAGCTCTACACCGAAGTGCTGCCGTATGTCACCCCGGGACCGCCATCGGGCGTTGACCCATACACGTTTTTGGTTGGTGTTATAGCGGAACGACGCAACCGGGACTACCAAGTCTTGGCGAAACAGCGCGAGCGACGACAACGCGATGCCGCATACCTGATGCGGTAGGGCGCTGCAAACTTTCCCTCCGCTACCCCGCTTCTGAGATTCCTCAGGGGCGGGGTTTTCTAGTCCTGAGCGAGTGCCTGGGCAATCAACCTTGTGCTTATTCCCGGTGAAAGTGGAGGTCTAGGTCATGTACGACGGTTATGCAACCGTGGCGAGCTCGTGTGTGGATAAGTCGCGGGAATGTAGGACTTTTCCACAGAAAACACCACACTATCCCAAGCAACACGTTAGAAGTGCTATAAATATATCTATCGAAGCTCTACACATAATAAAAATGTACTGAAACACATCAAACTCCTTGTCAGAAGCGACCTGAGGCGGTAGAATAGAAGCATTCCTTCCGCTCCTGGAAGCACTCAATTTTCCTTCAGCGTTCCCATCACGTGGTACCCCTACACCCCACATTTTTGCCCTGACTTTTGCCCGTTGAGAGGACTCTAGTTATGGATTTCACGAAGCTGTTGCCCGATATTGGGGCTCCGGTGTCGTCGCCGGCCTTCGATGAAACCGCAGTGCCGGAGATGACTATCGGTGAGACCGCCTATGCGGCCGCATTATTTCTGAGTGCCTTTGCGCAGCGGATCGCGGATCCGGCTGCTATAGATGAGTTTGCGCGATTTATTACCGAGCACGGGGTGGATTGGTCCGGAGCCAACCCACTGGCCGAACAAGCCATGGCCCCCGGTCTCGAGTCCGCTAAAGCATCGCTCAGCGAGGAAGAAGACCCTTCGTCTCAGCATGCTGCAGCACAACACCAGGATCCTCCACGTCCCCAGCAGGTGGCTCCGAAGAACTATTATGATTCAGTCCCCGGCATTGCCCATATGGTCCGGCAGATGCATGCGGCGGCGGATGCATCCCTGACGCATTTCGCCGCCCACGTCGATGCGGTGCTGGGTGATCAACAAACCTATTTGGGTACCCCCGAAGGGGTGAAAGGTTTCAACGACTCACCCCAATACTTCCGGGAGGTGCTGCGGTTCTCCCGAGCGACGACGAAAAAGATCCATGATCGGATCCCCTATGTCACCTGGACCCCTGGTAAGGACCCCTCCTGGCAGGCCTATCAGCCGGACATGGTCAAGGTCGCGAAGTCGTTTGCGGAAGGCAACATCCCGGTAGAAAACCTGGACCGCATCATCAGCCTTGATCAGGACCTGACCAAGTATGTGCGCAAAACCAAGGCCCTACCGGAGGACAAGCAGGCGGTGATGGCGGCATTTGAGCCCGCGTTGGTGGATGCCGCCGAGACCGCCACCCCCGATGAGCTGTCCAAGGCTAAAACCCGGTGGGCCGACCGGATCGCCCACGCGCTGGACCCTGACGGACCTCCGGTGGCGTATGCGATCCGCAAACAGGCCGATAATGCCATCCGAACCCAGAACATGGCTGACGGCTCCGGTAAAATCAGCATCCATGCCACCCCGGAGCTGTATGCGTTGTTCAAAAATTGGTCGTTGCATCAGTTGAACTTCAATGGCACCCCGATTGAGATCTCTCAAGAACACCTGGACCTACTCAAAACCGACCCCTCAGACGAGCCGACGCCGGCCGACACCATTAGTGATATTAATGATCTGAAATCCCAGCCCAACCCCGATGCTGCTGCCGAAGACGTTGATGGCAATACCGTAGACGCCGAGGACGTCGAGGCCATTGAGCAGCTGACCACCGGTCAACGGTTAGCGGCCATTGTCATGGGCATGTTTCACACCATAGTGACCATGGACCCCAAAGACCTCGGCGCCAAAACCGCCCACGGGACCTCGGCGCAATTGATGATCGTCCAAGATCTCCAGACAGCCTATGACACCCTGGGTGTTGGGGCGTTACCCGAAGCGGTGCGACGACCACCCGGTCCCGCAGGCATCCGGCCACCACGCATCAAAGCATCCAATCCCGACGACTCCGACACACCATTGTGCCAAGATCCCTCCCACGCCACCAGCTATCGGCCGCCACCGTGGACACCCTTTGTCTCCGAAGCCGTCAACATCGGACCCATCCGTCCCACCGATGCTGCCCCGTTAGCTTGCGACAGCAAACTGGTCGGCCAAATCTGGAATGGCACCCACGAGGTCTTAGCCCAACACCGGGCCCACCGATTCTTTACCCCTACCCAACGCCGGGCCATTCTGGCCCGGGACCGGGGCTGCCAAACCCCCGGGTGCACGGTGCCCGCAGTGTATTGCCAGATCCACCACATCCTCGACTGGCAAAACAACGGAACCACGGATGTCGACAATGCCATCACGCTATGCGCCCACCACCACGGGGCGGTACATAACGGCAAGTGGACCATCCGCAAACACCACGGGACCACCTTCTTCCAACCAGCACCCTGGCTCGATCCCACCCAACCCCTACTCCGCAACCTCTACTGGAGTTTGTGAAATGCTGACCCTTCCCCACATGCAAGAGATCGGTTAAACACAATGACCACGGTTCCAAAGCAGAACCGTGGTCATCGGGTGGGTTGATTTAGTAGCGGTAATCTTCCGGTTTGAACGGGCCTGCCACGTCCACGCCCAAGTACTCAGCCTGGGTTTTCGTGAGCTCAGTCAACTTCACACCCAGGGAGTCTAAGTGCAGGCGAGCAACTTGTTCGTCCAATAGCTTCGGCAGCACATGGACACCGATGTCGTAGCTCTTACCGGTGATTGAACCTGCGCCCCCTTCGGCGTTGAAGAGTTCAATCTGAGCCATGACTTGATTGGTAAACGAAGCCGACATGACAAACGACGGGTGGCCGGTGGCATTACCCAAGTTCAGCAGGCGGCCTTCCGACAGCACGATGATCGAACGCTCATTCTCAGTACCTTTATCGAAGATCCACTCATGAACCTGCGGTTTGATCTCGACCTTCTCAACACCGGGAACCCGAGCGAGACCAGCCATATCAATTTCGTTATCGAAGTGACCAACGTTGCCCACGATGGCTTTGTCTTTCATGGCCACCATGTGCTCAGCCATAATGATGTCTCGACCACCAGTGGTGGTGATGAAGACGTCGGCAGTATCCACGACATCCTCCAAGCGTGCCACTTGATAGCCGTCCATGGCAGCCTGGAGTGCAATAATTGGGTCAATCTCGGTGACGATCACACGAGCGCCCTGACCACGGAATGCTTCGGCAGCACCTTTCCCGACGTCGCCGTAACCTGCGACAACAGCGGTCTTGCCACCCAGCAGCACATCGGTGCCGCGCATAATGCCATCGGGTAAGGAGTGACGGATACCGTATTTGTTATCGAACTTCGATTTGGTCACCGAGTCGTTGACATTAATAGCCGGGAAGAGCAGCTCGCCGGCTTCAAACATTTGGTTCAAACGAAGCACACCCGTGGTGGTCTCTTCGGTCACGCCACGCAGATTCTTCGAGATGCGGGTCCAGCGCTGGCTGTCCGCTTCAAGGGATTTGCGCAGGGTTTCAAGGATAACCTTGTATTCGTCTGGGTCATCTTCGCTCGCGGCTGGGACCATGCCTACACCTTCGAATTCGACACCCTTGTGCACGAGCAGGGTAGCGTCCCCACCGTCGTCAAGAATCATGTTGGCGCCGAGACTGGGATCCTCTTGAGCTCCTGGCCACAGGAAAATCTGTTCTGCGGCCCACCAGTACTCTTCAAGCGTTTCGTTCTTCCAGGCAAAAACTGGCACACCGTTTGGCTTTTCGGCGGTGCCGTCACCAACGACGACTGCTGCGGCGGCCTCGTCCTGGGTAGAGAAAATGTTGCACGATGCCCAGCGGACTTCAGCGCCCAAGGCGGTCAGGGTTTCAATAAGCACTGCGGTTTGCACGGTCATGTGCAGGGAACCAGCAATGCGAGCCCCTTTGAGTGGCTGCGATTCACCGTATTGCTCGCGCAGTGCCATCAAACCGGGCATTTCATGTTCGGCGAGTCGGATTTGGTGACGGCCAGCCTCGTGCAGGTTGATGTCGCGAATCGCGAACTCAAACGGCGCGTCCGGGACAGTCTCTTGATTCGAAAAAGCCGAGTCAACGGCAGGCGAAATAGTCATGGTTACAGCCTACTTGGTCAGGTACTTGGCACGGTCAGCGGTGCAACGCAAGGTCACAAAGTTTGGCGGCTATTCGGGACGAACCACACGTAGCGGGCTGGAGTAATCCGGCATTGCGGTGGGTCGAGTCGGAGCTACGGAGCGGTCCACCGGCTGCACGGTACCCGAGCTGGCGTCAGCTGGTTCGTCGATTTCGTCATCGGCATTCACGGCGTTGGCTACGGCAAGCAGGTCGTCGCCGTCGTTGAGGTCCTCGATGAGTTGCAGAAATTCCCAACCGACCGGAGCGGTGAATTGTTGAGCGTGTTTGGCGCATAAATCGTGCGCGTGCGGTTCGGCGCGCTGGGACATCGGACCCAAGACGACGGTCGAGTCAGCATAGTTAAACGTCAGCGTTGCTGCAGCTGAATTGGAGCAAGCGGTCTTGGTGCAAAGTCGTTGAGTTCCCACAAGTGGCTACTCTAGCGTACGGGTGCTGACAGGGTTGTTAGGGTTGGGGTGTGGCTGGCTACTTTTCTCGCGATCGGCATGGGCGCAGACCGGCGCGCACGGACCGTTTTGAGCAAGCGCTCGGGGTGGCGCACCGGTGGTTTTTGGACCGGGTGGGTCACGTCGCAACCGTCCAGTATTTGACGGCTCCGGTCAGTTTGCAGTGGTGGCGTGAGGATGCTTCTGCGCCGCTGATTTCTGGTGGGGTCAACACCGACGGAAAGGTCGCACTGACGCTCTATCGCAAATTCATTGAGTTCAAAATCACCGACGAAACCCTGCTGCCCGAAGTGCTCTACCAGTTATTAATCACCGAATGGGCCACGCTGACCGGCAAGACGGTCGACGAGGTGGACCCGGACTTCTAGTTTCGGCTTTGGCGGGCTTAACGCTAATAGCCGAGGCGCACGGGTAGCCCGGTGCCGGTATCGGCGACGGTATTGACCGGCATCGCGGAGACGCCTGCCTCGGATTCAACCAGCACACCGGCGTGGACCGAGTTCGAACCGGTGTCGAGCAGATACGCCGCAGCATCGTCGTCTTGGATGGATACGGCCGTGTCGGCAGCGAGTTCTTGGGTGGTAGCTTCGCCGTGCTCGCCATCGGAATCTACGGGTGTGATGGTGACGGTGGCCTCGGTGTCTGAGGTCAACACCAGCTGCGAGGACGGCTCGGCCAGGGCCGGTAGCGCGACCATGGTTTCGCCGCGGATTGGAGCAGTGGACGGCATATATGCGGTATCCACGGCGGCAGTATTGCCCGTCGCATCGGGGTTATCCGCAGCCTGGTTGAAGGCCAGCGAGGTGGCCGAGGCGATGACGTTGCTATCGGCGGCAATTTCCACCGCGTAGGTGCCGGGTTCGACCCCGGTGAGGTCTACGGTCGTGGCTTCGCCGGGTGCAAGTTCGACGGCGGAGGCCTCGGTCGGAATCTCGACCGGACCGTCAGAGTCTCGCAGTGTGACTGTGGCCGAAGCTGCTGCACCGGTTGAGGCGACATGCAAGGTTGGGGTTTGGCCGTCGAGGCCAGAATCGTTGGCGATGTCCTCGGCGTCTTCGGGTATTTCGAGGCCGGGAATAACCACAGTCGAGCCCCGATGAGCAGGTTGGACGGTGTCGACGCCGGCGGGCACGATACCGTCCAGACGGTGTTGCTGGATGTCGGCTGCGACGGGACCACCCGAGGACGACACTTCAATGGCTACAGAGGATTGACTTGGGGCCAGCCCGGCGACCAGCATTGAGCGAGTTTGACCGGCGGCCAGCACAATACCGCTGGTCCCGGAGGCTTCAACCCGTCCGTCGGGATCGAATACGGCCAAGTCCACGGTCGAGTTCGTGGCCGAGGGGTTGGTGAGGTTGAGGACGGCGGTGGTGCCGGGGGTGGTAATCGCGCCGGTCAACCAATGTTGGTGGGCAGCCGGTGTGCAGGCTGCTGCACTCATGCCGGCCAGATCTCCGTCGGTTGCGGCATATTGTGACGACGCGGCTGCGGTGCCCGGACGACCACCGACGGGTTCAGTGGCCAACGCGATCGGCTGGTCGGCGTCGTCAGCGGGTTCGGCAATAACGTCGTAGTGGGCGTATTGGGTGACGGTACCATCAGTTGCCGCGGTGGCCGGTGGGCCCTGTTGGGTCTCTTCGTCGAGCGAATCTGTGATCTGGGTGCTGTCGGGGTCTTCGGGCGGGTCCGTTTCGGCCGCAAAGTATGAGATGCCCGGAATATTGCCGGCCAGGTCCGAGGCGGCGGCTACCGAGAGTGCTGTCGCGGCGTCGGAGGAGACGGGCGAAAAGTCGAGGTCTTCACCTTCACCGGCACCTTCCGGCAGGACGGGCGCGCCGGGACACACGGCCAGGGTCGAGGCGGCGGGTAGATTTGCCGGGCGCGCTGCGGTATCCATCGCCGGTGGGGTCGGCTCCCAGACGCTGCCGGCGGTCGTGACGGCTGCAACAGCGGCTATCGCGGTGACGCCCAACGCAATCGCGGTGCGGCGGGAGCCATTAGATTTTTTCAGCCGGCGCAGGGCCGCTTCGCGGCGTCGGGCACGGTCAGACGAAGCCGAATTCGGGTCGGGCTCGGTCACTTCCGCGGCGGGTTTAGGGTCTGGGGCTGATTTATTGGTCATCTACCCTCCCGGATGATGTGCGAACCGGTGCCGGAATGCCAAGCAGTAGCGTGAGAAGCCCCAAAACGCCGGGGATCAGCCACAGCCATTTGCCTGCTGCCGGTGCGAATTCGACGGTTAGCGTGCCACCGGATGCTGGTAGGGCAAAGGCTTGGACCCATTCGGGATCGGTCACCGTAGACTCGAGTTCTTCGCCGTCGAGCCAGGCCCGGAAACCAGGGTTGGCGCGTTCGGCCAAAATGAGTTCGCGCTCGTCGGACGCCTCGGGCAGTCGGACTTCAATGGAACCATCAGGTTTCGATGCAGCCAGCGCGACCGTCGTTTCATCTTCGACGACGCGAGCGCGAGCGGTGGCGATGCCCCGGGGCTGGCCCGTGCCTTCTTCGTTGAGCACTTCAACGCCCAGCTGAGGCCCGTCATCATCGGCTGCTTCGTCGCTGGTGTCGTCAGGCACGACGCGCCACAGCCAGCCGGCTTGGGTGTGTCCAACCGAAGCCATGCCCGGAGCTGCGTCGATACCGGCAGCCAGGGTGGTTTCGGTGCCGGAGGGGTCGGTTAGTACGACATATCCGGCACCCAAGGCGTTGAGAATCGGGCGCGGGTCGGCATCGGTGCCGGTGGTCAATTGTGCTGCGACGGTGCGTAGCGCGTCGTCGGCGTCATGTGCGGGGGCCGGTTGCGGAGCGAACAGCTCGCCCGCGACGGTGCGAGACGTCCAGGTGCCGGTCATGTCATCGATCATGGTGCCTTCCCCGCTAATCAAATGCGTCCTGATGCCCTCGGATGTGCGGGTGATGACCAGCGTGCGGGTCTGCAATTCGGAGGTGGCCGAGTCGACGGCGGTGGCCGGCAGGACGTGCTGTTCAACGCCCGTGACGGTTGGGGCGCCGGTGACGAATGCCAGCCCAGCGCGGGTACTGTTCTCGTCGACCTGTTGGTCGGTTGCGGCTTCGGCGGTTGCGACACCGCGCTGATCTATGGCAGTTTCGCGGGCTTCGGTCAATGTTTCGGTTGGCACGACACGAGGGGTCAGCCACAGTCCGACGGAGACAACGCCGGTGATGAGTAGGATGCTGGTGACCGTGCGTGCGGGCCATCCTGCTTGGAGTCGAGACGTGGCTGCGGTACCGGTTGCGGTGCGCGGCCAGGTGCGTGCTAGCACATTGACCCCGATCACGGCCGCGGTCAGCAAGCCAAGCCAGACCAAGGAGACCGGCGGGATGGTCGACAGTGCGACCGGTACCCCGGTTTGGTCAATGGCAAAGATCAGGCTCGAGTTGAATACCGCTACTGCTAACCCGAGGAACACAGCAAGCAAACCAAAGCGCGCCAGACCGCCACCTGCACTGGGGCTCAGTGCTCCAATAACAGCCAAGGCCAGTATCGGCAGAGCGATCAGCCCAACGGCGATGCCGGTCCAAGGTGCGGCGGGACTTAAGGCATCGAGCCAGGGCAGTTCGGCGAGTCCGGCATCCAAAGCCACATCATGGGGTATGCCGAGCAGGAACTTCCATGCGGGTGCCGGATCAAACCCAACCGGCGCTCCGGGATCAGCCAGGATCGCACGCAGATCAGTGCCGTGAGCGATGATGGCCGGTAGCAACGCGGTCAACGCCAGGATTGGGGTCCACCATAACACTTTCGCGCGGCTGCGCAATACGAGCGCCAGGATAATGATGCCGGCGGTCAGCGGCACAAACATGGACGGGGCGGCCGCGGTGATGACGGTCAACAGGATGGCGACCCATGCCGCCGCGGTTAACGAGGTGGTGGACTTAGCATTACGCGGTTTACGGCCCAGCAGGATGGGTCGCTCGTCGTCCCCGGCCCGGATAGTTTCGAGACGCGTGGCTGCAGGGTCATAGCCGACCGCGCGCAGTATAGCCAGCAGGAACCATGGCAGTAGCAGGTGCACGAGCAGCCCGCCGAGCCGCCCTTCTGATAGGGCAATCAAAAACGTCGGGGCGCCGGCCCAGACCAGTCCGGCGGCAACCCGGACCAAGCGTGACGTGGTCAGCGTGCCGGCCAACGTCCAGGCACCCAGCCCGGCTAACGGCAGGGCTAGTACCCATAACCACACGAGCACCGCAGACGCGTTGGTGGTTAGCCCGAATAGGACCATCAGCCAGCCGAAAGGTCCGTCGTAGCCCGGCGCTCCGGCACCGGCGTGGGCCCAGCCGCTGGCGGCTTTAGCGATGAGTACGGCTAAGTCTTGGCTGGCCGGCAGCAGGTTTCCGCCGGCTAATGCGGGCACGCCCAGCAGGTGACGTAATCCCAGCAGGGCGACGATGCCTAGCACGACGGTCAGGGTCACTGCCCCGATGCCAACCCAGTTGCGCTCTGGGGTCGCGAGCTGGTCGAAGTCGTCGTGACCGCCCGTGGCTTCTTGGGGCGTGTCGGACACTCCCCGACCATCGCCAATCACCCGGTCGGTATCGCCACCTTCAAATAGTGACCTACGATAATCGAGCACCCGTGCACGAGACGGTCGCAGTTCGTCGACCGCATCGAAGGGTCGGGTGCGGGTTTTCCTGGCGGCGCGTCGCGAGGACACCAGTTGCATCGGACGCCCCAGGGTACGCAGGATGCCGGTGGCTTGGGCCGCACCGGTGCCGGGATCTTTGACGAATAGTCCCGTCAGCATTACCCCAAAAGCAGCGAGGAACCCCCACAGCCAGCCTCCGATGGCGCTGAATACGCCGGTGTGTTTCAGGCGCAGCCAGCGCGAGGCTTCCCACGTGTCGGCGATGGGTGGTTCTTCGGGTATGGCCTGGTGCTGGACTTCTGCCCCCGGAACGACGGCCACGCGGTGTCCCGCCAGTCGAGCACGCCAGCACAGGTCAACGGTCTGGGCGACCTCGGGAGTATACGGGTCAAACCCGCCCAACTGATCGAAGAGTTCGGACTGGATCAGCATGCCCGGCAACGAGACCGCAAACACGTCGGTGCGGTGATCGTACTGCCCCTGGTCGAGTTCACCGGGTTCAATCAGCGAAACGATTTCACCGCTGTGTGCCACGGACAATCCGACGTTGATCAGCTGTCGGTTGGCCAGTTGTTTTGCTCCGGCTACGGCAACGGATGGTGATATTTCTACGGCCTGCAGTTGGCGGGCCAAGCTGCCTTCGGACACGAGCGTCTCGTCGGTGAGAAACCACAGCCACGACTGTGTATCGGGGCGCAGCTGGTACGACGCAACAAGCTCGGTCAGCTGGGCGGATAAGGAACGATCGGTGTCACGGACGATGTGGTGATAACTCACCCCGGACTCGGACATCAACCGGTCCAGGTTGTCCAGGATCGCCGGCTCTACGGTGGAGTCGGTGACGACGACCGCGGCATCGATTCCTACCGGGCCGGCAATGGCCGAGGTAAAAATTTCGGTCGTCGCTGATGCGGGATCTTCCAGTAGGAATACCCCGGTGACGTGGTATGTAGTCAACAGTTAGGAGGATTTCTTGCGTAGTCGGCGGCGTTCACGTTCTGACATACCGCCCCAGATACCGAAGCGTTCGTCATTGGCTAATGCGTAATCCAGGCACTGTTGTTTGACGGGGCACGAGCCGCAAACTTTTTTGGCGTCGCGGGTCGAGCCACCTTTTTCTGGAAAAAATGCTTCGGGGTCGGTTTGGGCACAGAGGGCGTCGGCCTGCCATGCAAGCTGGCCGTCGTCGGCGGTGTCACCAAAACCGGGCAGGGTTTGCCACAGGTCAATCGGTTCGGACACTTCTGGTGGGGTGTCACCACCGGGATGCAAGGCGGTGACGGTCGCAGCTGGCGCCTCGGTTTCTTTTTCGGTGGTCACCACATCGGTCATCGCACCGTGCGCCGCCAAGTAGGCGGTGGCCCGATCGTCCAGACTGCCGAGATCTTTTCCAGCGCTGGGATCAGCCGGGTCGACAAACCAGTCGACGGGAACCTCTCGTGAATTTCGAGATACGGATTGGCTCTCAAGGCGGGAACGGTCCGCCCGTTGTGCATTGTCCATTGGTTCCTTCCTGCGTTTTCACCGGGCACAATAATTCTCCGTACAACGAGTGTGGTCTGTTGTACGGACGTGGATCGAGCCGGTGAATCATTAACTGTACTGATCCCTAATTACACCGGTGTAACTCACTGTTAGTCAAGCCTAGATGCGACACGAATTCATCACTGTCAGTGGTTGCTCGGCGCTTCTGGAATCCGATTTCACTTCGAGACCTTAGCACGACCTGCAAGAATGTGAGCGACCGGTTAGCCTAATGAGCAGCGCATTACTTGAAGAAAGAACCTATGATTTCACTACCTTCCGTTCCGTCAAACAAACCGCTAGAATCCCCCGCTGACTTAGTTGAACATTTGAGAGTCTCGCCCCGTCCGGCGGTGATTCACTACGCCGATTCGGGGCGCACTGAGCTGTCGGGTCGCGTCGCGGTGAACTGGGCGACCAAGACCACGCATCTGCTGGATTCGTACGGCATTGCGGCTCCCGATAGGCTGTTTGTCGATGTGCCGGTGACCTGGCGCAGCGTTGTGTTAGTGCTCGGGGCGGCCTGGGCCGAGCTGGACTGGACGACGGATCCCGACGAAGCCGAAGCGATCCTGACCGACCGTCCCGATGACTATATGGCGGCCGCGGCAGAAATCTTTGTGACGCACCAAGAATCGGTGGATCCGGCGTTAGTCAATATTGACGACGAAGTACTCTCCCACCCCGATCAGGCGTTGCTAGGGGCCTCGGATATCATCGGCCGCGCCCAAACCGACGAGGCGACCAGCCCACACGTGCAGGTGCTGAAGGCCGGCACGGTGGTTTCTTCGGCCGGGCTGCGCATGAATGCTGCGGTGTGGTGGGCAATCGTGGATGCTTGGCGTCACAGTCATCCCGTCGTTCTGGTAGACACCGACGACGAAGCACAGCTCGACCGGATCATTGCGACCGAACAGCTCAACTAGCCGCCTCAACTAGGCGCCTACGAGTTATTCGCGAGACTTCTCATCCGCGTCCGAGCCGTCGGGGTTTCCGTCAGAGGACACCTGCGGGACTGCTCCGGTGAGTAGCTCGCGGTCGCGCACTGTGGCCGGATCTGCTTCGACGGCTTCGCTGAAGACCCACAGACGGTAGGCGATGAACCGAAAAACGGTCGCGAATCCCAGGCCGATGACGTTGCCGAATAACACCATCCCGCCGGCAGAGGTGATGTCCAGCAGGTATTTGGCGATGAACACGAATCCGGCTTGGATGCCTGCTCCGATGCCGTTCATGATCAAGAACAACACCAGTTCGCGCAGCACGTTGGCCTGACGACGATTGCGGAAGGTCCAGTACCGGTTGGCGACCCACGAAAAGATCGTGGCGACCCCGGTGGCCACGATCTTAGCTTTGACGGCTGAGTCTTCCATCGGCCCGGTGATGAGCCACACAAAGATGCCGGTGTCAATGAAAAAGCCAATACCCCCGACGACACCAAATTTCGCAAGTTCACGCCACAACAGTTTCACGAGCGCAACGATGCGATCCCATAGGTTTTGCAACATTGCTCCTCCTGAGGGCCAAAGTTGTCAGTATCGGGGTAAAACAGGTCGTAGATACTCTAGTCGCTGGACCCTGGGAAACAGCTGAAGAGCTCGCGCTTGGCGAGGTGTCACGTACTACACCCCAACCACAAGCTCGGTGAATCCAAGCTACTGTAGAAGGGTGAGTTTTCCAACAGTAGGTGTAGTAGGTGGCGGCCAGTTAGCCCGGATGATGGCGCCGGTCGCAGTCAATCTCGGGATCAAATTGCATGTCCTTGCCGAGTCTGAGGGGATGTCGGTCGCCACGGCGACGACGTATACGGTCGGCGATTATACGGATTACGCGACCCTAGCGGCGTTCGCCGAGCAGGTGGACGTTGTGACCTTCGATCATGAACACGTCCCAACCGAACACTTGCAACGGCTCCAGGATGCCGGCGTGACACTAGCTCCCGGCCCGGACGCCCTGGTCTATGCGCAAGACAAACTGGTCATGCGCCACAAAATGGCCGAGCTGGGACTGCCCCAACCCGACTGGCGGGCTGTTTCCTCCGTGACAGAACTGCTCAGGGCCGCCGAAGACATCGGGTATCCCGTCGTACTCAAAACCCCTCGGGGTGGTTACGACGGCAAGGGCGTCTGGGTACTGAACACGCCGGACGAGGCGCGACAGGCCGAAACGTGGTTCAACGGCGAGCACGAGGCGCTCTTAGTCGAGGCCAAAGTCGATTTTCGCTCTGAACTCTCGGCCCAGATTGCCCGGTCAACGCGTGGCGAAACCGCCCCGTATCCGGTCGTTGAAACCATCCAGACCGACGGGGTGGCCGATATCGTCAAGGCTCCCGCCCCGGCTCTGGACGACGCCACGGCACACAGCGCGCAACACGCCGCAGAGACGATCGCCAATGCGGTGGGAGTAACTGGCATGCTGGCCGTTGAGCTGTTCCATACGCCCGATACCGAGGCCGGGTTCATGATTAACGAACTGGCCATGCGCCCGCACAATACCGGACACTGGACCCAGGACGGTGCTGTCACCAGCCAGTTTGAACAACACCTACGCGCCGTGTTGGGTCTGCCATTAGGGTCGACCGATCCGATCGTGCCCTACACCGTCATGAAGAACTATTTGGGCGCGGAAAATGCGGATTTATACGGGGCGTTTCCATTAGCGATGACCAAGTATCCGCACGCGAAAATCCACGCCTACGGCAAATCCGTGCGACCCGGTCGTAAGATTGGCCACGTGAACGTCTTAGCCACCGATGGTAACCTCGACGCCGCGCTGGCCGCTGCCATCGATGCCGCCGAGATTATCCGGCACGGTCGAACCGATTACTAAGGAGTTTCGTGTGATACATTCCTCCGATACCGCCCGCGTGGGTGTGGTCATGGGGTCCGATTCGGACTGGCCCGTGATGCAGGACGCCGCCGCGGCGCTAGACGAATTTGGTATCTCCTACGAGGTCCAAGTCGTCTCGGCCCACCGGATGCCACACGAGATGGTCAACTACGGCACTAGCGCAGCCGACCGCGGCTTGTCGGTCATTATCGCCGGCGCCGGCGGTGCCGCCCATCTACCCGGCATGCTCGCTTCGACCACGCCGCTGCCGGTCATTGGCGTGCCCGTCAAGCTCAAGGCCCTCGAGGGGCTCGATTCGTTATTGTCGATCGTCCAAATGCCCGCCGGAGTCCCCGTGGCCACGGTCTCTATTAATGGCGCCCGGAACGCCGGGTTGTTAGCCGTCAAAATGCTCGCCGCCAATACCGACGACGATGCCCTCCGGCTGCGTGACCAGCTCACAGACTTCGCCGCCGATCTCAACGCTCAGGCACAAGCCAAGGGCGCTAACCTGCAGACGAAACTGTCCGGTTCACAAACCGACTAGACTGATGTGCCCGGTGTGATCCAACGCATGTCCCCGACCAGTATCGAGCTGCCGTGACTAACACTTCCGCTTCCCCTCGCGCAGATAAATCCGAACGCCAGATCCGCCGTGAACTCAACGAGCGGCTTCGCCAACTCGAATACGGTGGCCCCGGCAGAGACCCGCTGCAATACAGTGCCGACGGCACCTTCGCCCAGCGCACCAAACGCGCCTTCGTCCTGATCGGGCTGACCACGCTCGTGCCCGGTGGAGCACAAAGTATCACCGGCAACCACCGACTGGGCCGCATCGGGTTGACCATCACGCTGATCAACTGGACCCTGATCATACTGGCGATCCTGGGCATGCTGTTTGCGCGCGAGTTCACGTTATCGCTGGCATTTAACCCATTTCTGCAATCCATCGGGATTTTCTATCTCGCCGCACTTGCTGTCGGATGGTTCATCCTCTGGCTGGACACAGCACGCATTATCGAATTCGTTAAGCTCAAATCCGGGGCGCGCCCCATCGTCGCGGTGGTCCTGGTCGCGCTCACGCTACTAACCTCCGGCACGACCGCATACGGCGCCTTGTTACTCAACGCCTCCACGTCGTCGTTGGGTACCATTTTTGGCTCCGGCCCGGCCGTCGAAGAATCCGATGGCCGCTACAACATTTTGATCATGGGCGCTGACGCCGGCGAAGGCCGTGAAGGGCTGCGGCCCGACTCGATTTCGGTGGCCTCCATTAATGCAGACTCCGGCAAAATCTTCCTATTCTCGATTCCGAGGAACTTCCAAAACGCCCAATTCGCCTCCGATTCGCCCCTGTGGAACGTCTACCCCAACGGCTACAGCTGCGGAGACAACTGTATTATCAATAGCCTCTACACGGACGTAACCCAAAATCACGCCGGGCTCTACCCGGACTCTGAAGATCCCGGCGCCGAAGCGATGATGGACGCGGTTTCGGGGATTTTGGATCTCGACGTCACCGGGTACGTCATGATCGACATGGACGGGTTCTCGACCCTGATTGATGCGATGGGAGGCATTCAGGTCACAACGGGCGGTTGGACGCCGTATCGTGGCGTACGTCCCGACGGTCAGTGGGGTAACGCCTGGTGGGGGCCGGATACCTATACGTTTAACGGCGACGATGCCCTGGGTTTTGCGCGATCCCGCAAGTGGTCCACCGACTACTCACGCATCCGTCGTCAACAGTGCGTCCAGCAGGCTATGCTCTCGCAATTCGATGTGCCGACCCTGCTGACCCGATTTGAGGGCATCATGGACGCGGGGGAACAGATGGTCGAAACCTCCATCCCGCAATCACAAATCGGCAGTTTTTTGAACCTCGGTGCCAAATCGCAGCGCCACGACATGGAGCGCCTGACTATTGGGCCACCAGACTTTGAAAGCGACACGGGACAATTCACGACCTACCCGGATTTCAACGAGATCCATTCGCGAGTCCACGATATGTTGGCAGCCGATGGGACCCCACCGACCGGAGCGCACCTCATGCCACCGCTGGGCCTGTACCTGCTCGAAGCCGACAGTGACGATCCGACATCCGACTGGGAACCGGTACCAACCCAACCCGACGGCTCACCGATTACCGAAGAGTATTTGATGTGGGCCGAAGATACCGGTCAAACAAACTTGCTGACTCACGCTGCAGAAACCAACCACCAGTGCCATCCGGGCTAAAGTTGAAAACAGAAGAAAGGCCACACACTTGACCACTGGTTTACCTCAACAGCAGCCTGCCGCTCTGTACCGTCTGTCCGCACCCGTCAAGGATTACGCCTGGGGTTCTACCACCCTCTTGGCCCAACTGACCGGTGCGCCCGCCTCGGATACCCCACAGGCCGAGATGTGGTTCGGGACGCACCCCACCACACCGACGCGATTAGCCGACGGCACCGCACTGGCTGAGCTCGTGGATCTGCCCTACTTGGTGAAGCTCTTGGCCGCCGAGCAACCGCTGTCCATTCAGGCTCACCCAGATAAGGTACACGCGGCCGCCGGGTTTGCTGCCGAAAACGCCGCAGGTATTCCGTTGGATCATCCCGAGCGCACCTATAAAGACGCCAACCACAAGCCCGAGATGCTCATCGCGCTGAGCAATTTCACCGCGATGGCTGGTTTCCGCGATCCGGCCGACTCAGCCGACACGTTCCGTCAACTGGCCGGCCTGGTTGATAATTCGGTGGTCGCCGGACTCCTGGATTCACTGGCCAACCAACTGGACGACGGGCAGCTCCAAGAGGTCTTGAGCCAACTGATCGACCCGCAAGGACCCTTCTGGGAGCCCGAGGGATTCACCCGCAAGATCTTCATCGCCGTGGCCAACAGTGACACGACCGACCGGTATCTCCGCAATGCACTTGCGGCCGCAACCATCCACCAGGACGACCCCGGTGCCCTGGTCGCTTTGCTCATGCATTTGATCGAACTGACCCCGGGTGAGGCGTTATTTGTCCCCAGCGGCACAATCCACGCCTATATCGCCGGGCTCGGGCTCGAGGTGATGGCCACCTCGGACAATGTGATCCGCGGGGGGCTCACGGTCAAACACGTCGACGTGGCAGAGCTTGACCGCGTGGTCAGCTACACCCCGGCAAATCCGCCGATCATCGAACCGTCCGTCCGGATTATCGAAGACGTCATGGTCACCCGTTTCACTCCCCCGGTGTCCGAATTCGCCCTCACCCGTTACGATCTACCACCCCACGCCAGCCTGACCATCACAGCCGAGACACCCCACATCGCGGTGTGCACGAGCGGCACCGGCACCCTCACCTCAGGGAACGACACAGCCAAGGTGACGCCCGGGACGGGAATCTATGTGCCTGGTCACGGTGGGGTGCTGGAACTGGCCGCGAAAGATACACCTGTGACAATATTCATAGCTGGCCAGCCGTGAACGACACCCCTAATTTTGCTTGACTGGTGTCCACGCTGCATTAACCTGATTGTTAACAGTCGTTACATAACAAAATAGGGGGAATGCATTGCACCACACTTCAAAAACCAATCCGACACTGATTCGAATTGGGATCCTGACCGCGGCGGCGGCCACGAGTATTCTGGCGATAGGTTTCGCGCCAGTCCCCCAGGTGTTTTCTTGGCTGGGCATCAGTGCCCTGGCAGTTCTGCTGACGATTCTTACCGGCCCCAAAGGCAGCAATTCCGCGCTGTCCCTACCGATCCTGGGCCTGATGCTCATACCCACCCTGGGGACGCTAATGGTGCGCGGCACCTCATTAATCTGGGCTGTGGTACCGGTCTTAGCATTCGTCGTTGCAGCCGTCACCTGGGTGGTGGCAACCAACCGCTACGCATCGATTGAAACCAACGACGAGACCGCTGGGCAAACCTCAAGCCAGCGTTCCACGATCACCGTGACGAACACGCTGGATGCCAAACGCAACGAACACACCGCGGCCACCAATACCGCGGCAACCAACGACGACACGTCGACCACCGCGGCCTAACGCTCGGTTAGTTCTCACGCTTCCACTTGGCCAGACGGTGCTCGGCTTCAATAGTGCGCACCGTCCCGGTCTGACCGCGCATCACAATCGACTGGGTTTCAATGCGGTTTGAATAGTACCGCGTACCCCGCAATAGGTCGCCGTCGGTAATTCCGGTCGCTGCGAAATAGCAATTTTCGGTGGAGACTAAATCATTGGTCGTCAAAATCCCATCTAGATCGTGCCCCGCATCGAGGGCCTGCTGTCGTTCTTCGTCATTTGCTGGCGCCAAGCGACCCTGAATCATCCCGCCGGTGGCTTTGATTGCGCACGCGGTAATGATTCCTTCGGGTGTGCCACCGGTGCCGAGCAGAATATCGACGTCGGTGTTGTGCCGAGCCGCGGCGATCCCGCCGGCCACATCGCCGTCCATAATAAATTTGACGCGCGCGCCGGCTTCCCGAATCTCGCGCACCAACCCCTCGTGGCGTGGCCGATCCAGCACGCACACGTTGAGCTGTGAGACCTTTTTATCCAGGGCCTTGGAGAGCAACATCAGGTTTTGTTTGACCGGCAGGCGCAGATCCACCATGTCGGCGGCTTCGGGCCCGACGACCATTTTCTCCATGTAGAACACGCTAGAGGCGTCATACATGGATCCCCGGTCGGCCACCGCCATAACCGACAGCGCATTGTTGTAGCCCATCGCGGTCAGGCGCGTCCCATCAATCGGATCGACGGCAACATCAACCTTCGGGCCTAGCCCGTCGCCCACCTGTTCGCCATTGAACAGCATCGGTGCTTCGTCCTTTTCACCTTCACCGATGACCACGGTGCCGTCCATGTGAACGGTGTGCAGGAACCCACGCATCGCATCCACGGCTGCACCGTCGGCAATATTCTTTTCGCCAAAGCCCACCCACTCGGATGCAGCGATGGCCGCAGCTTCGGTAACGCGGACCAATTCCATTGCCAGGTTGCGATCTTGCGCACCGGCACCTTCGAATGCTTGTGCCGAAGCCTTGTTCACCATGTACTACTCCCGAAATTACGACTGGGTGGCGGAAAAATTTCGTTCCTAGTCTAACGTGAATATGGTCCGGGCCCGGTTTGGTGGCACAATAGAGTAGAAGTAAAACCTTTGTGTTGTTGAAAAGGGCAGGAACATCACTACCAAACACGAACAGGCTGATCCCGCGGACACTCAGCCCCAGCACGACGACGCGGTTCCCAAACCCAAGCTGACCAAAGCACAGGGCGAACGGATGAGCCAATCCGCCAAGGCCATGACCTATTCGGTACTGGCCACACTGGCGATCGTCGTGGCTGTCCTGGCATTTACACCTCGGGCCGAGCAGCCGTATGACCCGGGCGTCGATGTCGCAACCGTTGAAGCCGAAGTCGCCAGTGTTGCCGCGTTTGATCCGGCAACCGTCGACGCGCCCGACACGTGGCGTGCGAATTATGCTCGCTGGCACCCCGGCACCATGGACGGTATCCCGGCCTGGAACGTCGGGTATCTAACCGAAAACGACGAATTCTTCGGCATCGCCCAGACTGCCAATGCGACCGGCGCATGGATCCAGCAGACGATCCAACCCGAGGGTGAAGCCACCGAGACCACCGTCGCCAATCACGAGGTAACCCGTTGGGTCGGCAAAGACGAACACATTTATTATGTGGCCGAATTCGATCAGCAGACCGACACCAACAACGACGATGCTGCCGCAGAACTTGCCGAACCGTCCGACACCATGACACTGATCGTTTCCGGTTCGATGGACGAAGACACGCTGCGTCAACTGGCCGCCGACGTGTTCAACCAGTATCGCTAAGCTGAAACACCATCCCCGCGCCTTCGGGTGCTGTACTAAAGGAGCCGAGCCATGCCCACATCCTTGACGCCGCAGCAGGCCTGGGAGCAGCTACAAGCCGGAAACCAACG
>Ga0209487_1001175_pt1 | contig 22529 bp, 20 predicted proteins | sample Poulit2012_FD_187524 | JGI IMG/M metagenome (GOLD analysis project Ga0209487, IMG submission 187524) | Agricultural soil microbial communities from Georgia to study Nitrogen management - Poultry litter 2012 (SPAdes) (version 2) | ecosystem: Environmental > Terrestrial > Soil > Agricultural land...
TCGAATGGCACAGGAATGCCCGAAAGTGGAAAACTCATCATATTTTGTGGATAGCTGAGGATTTATTTTCAATTTTCAGAAGATTCCACCTCCCAAGAAGCACAAACACACCCAAATTCACTAAAATTTGATTTGAGATCCGATAAAATTCATTATTTCGAGATTTAATTCAAGACCTGCGAATTTGAGGCTTAGATGGATCTTGTTTAAAAGAATCCGCCATTTCACGAATTCTATTTTCAATTTGCTCTTTCGAATATAGTAAAGCAAAGGAGTGACCGCTGATTTTTATTTTTTCCACCACTTTTTATTAATTCCTTATCATTAAAATTCTTATCTGTCGTTAAACAAAAGTAGAAATAAATTTTTAGCACTTGAAACAAATCTATTTTTCTGTAATTCAAAAAACACCTTATGTACATGTTTAAGAATGTAAAATCCCTGTTTTTCAAAAACCAGGATGTCAAAACTTTCCCGAACTCCATTTCGATCCGGGCGATGATGTCATTGATCGGAGTATTAGTTTTCGCATTGATGGTCAGCCATCCCGCAGCAGCCCAACAAGATAATGCACAGCGGTTGCAAGACCTGAAAGAGGCCACAAAAATCGATGCGGATACCACCGGATGGATCCATGGCGGCGGGATCGGAATGGATATTGGACAACTTGCTTTCGTCAACCCTAAACTGGGTTCGGGTGAAAATCGTTTTGGTCTGGGAGGAGCAATCAATTACTTTGCCCATCTCCGGCAGAAGAGATACAATTGGTCCAATAGTTTTTCACTTAATATGGCATTACAGAAACTTGGTTCTGGGTCCATCCGATCCAATTCGGATCAGAAAATGCCATTTCAAAAGAGTATCGATGAGCTGAGAATCAATTCCAAGTTTGGGTATTCAGTGAAAGAGTCCTCTGATTTTCATTATGCGGTCGATTTTAGTTTTCTCTCCCAATTCACTCCGACCTATATCAGTAAAGTGGATGGAGGAAACTATCTAAAAGACATCGAAATTCTGGAGACGGATCTCAGCGCCAAATTATTTAATCCAGCAACCATCGTACTGGGAGTGGGGATCGATTACAAGCCAACCCCGCAATGGTCGATCTACTTATCACCTCTTTCTTATAAAGGATTGATCGTGGCAGATGATGACATTGCTGCCATGGGAATTCACGGAAACCCATGGAAAAGCGCAACCGATTTTGAGAATACACACCACCAAATGGGAGGGTTGCTCAAAATAGGCTTTGCAGGTAGCCTGGTTCCCAAAAGAATCAATTATTCTACCACACTGGGTCTTTACTCCAACTATCTCAAAAAACCGAAAAACATCGACGTCGATTGGGTAAATGAATTGGCCTTCAATATATATAAAGGATTACAACTCAGCGTTCTGGTGAATGTGTTTTATGATGATGACGTCAAGGTTCAGATCACTGATTCCAATGCAGTGGGAGGAATCAAAAGGGATGCGGAAGGGAATCCGATACTTGGAAAAAGGGTGAGTATCACAGAACAGATGCTCTTGAAATACATTCATGTATTTTAATAATCCAAATATTTGAAAGTCATCATCAAAGGATGAATCCAAAACAAATGCACACTGCTTGCCCCGCACGACTTTATAAGTCCTGATATTTATTTTATCTTAGCCAGCAAGATAAAACCAGGATATGAAGCACAAAGCAGCGATTGTAACAGGAGGAGCTGTCCGAATCGGCAAAAGTATTGCTCTTCGACTGGCAAGATTGGATTACAATATCGTCTTGCATTATCATTCCTCTGAAGAGGAAGCACAAAAGACAAAAAGCACAATTGAGCAGCTGGGTGTTTTGTGCCATTTGGTTCAGACAAATTTGAAAGAGCCGGAAGCGGGTCCGGCTCTTTTTGAAGAAATACCAAAAGAGTGGGAAATCGAAGTACTGATCAATAATGCTTCTATTTTTCAAATGTCTGATTTTCATGATCCGGGTGTAGAAAGACTTGATCAGCATTACGCAATCAATTTCAGAAGTCCCTATTCCCTCACGAAATCCTTTATCCGACACAGCAAGCAGGGGCATATCATCAATCTTCTGGATACTAAAGTAGAAGAAAATCATACTGAACATCTGGACTATCTGCTCACCAAAAAGCTTTTAAAAGATTTCACCCTCATTTCGGCCCGGGAATTGGGCCCCGATTTTCGAGTCAATGGGATTGCGCCTGGATTGATCTTACCTCCGGAAGGAAAAGATAATGATTACCTTCTCAAAAAAGCGGAAGAAATCCCGCTGGAGACGATCGGTGACCTGACTCAAATAGAAAATGCGGTAGAATTTTTAATCAAAAACCCGTTTCTAACGGGACAAATACTATACATCAACGGTGGAGAACATTTATAATCCTTACACGAATAACCAGGAAATAAAGCTGACAAAAATCAAGGCTGAAAATCTGCGATTGCGAGCCTATATCGGATTTAAAGAATGGGAAACCCATAAACTTCAGGATCTGGTCATCAGCTACTCCTTCTTGTACAATGCAGCCAAAGCGATCCAGAGCGATTCGGAAACCGATGCACTGGATTATAAAAAGATCAATAAATCAATTATAAAACTTGTTGACAGACAACGGTTTTATCTGCTTGAAAAGTTGACCGATGACATCTATCAGCTTATCAAAAAAAATATTTATACCCGTGATGTGTGGGTCAGAGTGGAAAAACCGCATGCACTTCGATTCACGGACAATGTCATGTCGGAAATCTCAGATCGATACCGCCCCAACGAAGTGATCATCGGGCTGGGATCCAATATCGATCCGGAAAACAATATCAAAAAAGCATTGGAATATCTCCTTGAAATGGGTATCATTATCAGGAAATCAGAATTTATTTATACAGAACCCGAAAGAAAAAAAGATCAACCCGATTTTTTAAATGGAGCTTTGGTCATGACTACAGATCTTCCTTATGAGGATCTGTATGACAAACTTAAACAGACTGAAGATCTGATGGGACGGGACCGAACCGGCGACAAAAATGGACCCCGGAAAATCGATCTTGATATCGTAGCTTACAACAGCACAATCACAGATGATGAAGTGTACGAATATGAATTTCTAAAATCCTTTGTCAAACAACTGAAACCCGAACTACTACAATAACCCTCCGTTTTACATGAAGGGATACGACGATGAAAACATAATACGATGGAAGAAAAAACTTTATATATTTTAGATGGGCATGCGCTGGTCTTCAGAGCTCACTATGCCTTTATCAATCGTCCTTTGATGAATTCCAAAGGAATGAACACATCTGCCATTACGGGTTTTGTTCGTTCCTTGTGGGACATCCTCATCAATCATCAGCCCAGCCATATCGCGGTATCTTTTGACAAGAGTGATGTCACTTTTCGGAATGAACTTTATCCCGATTATAAAGCACATCGCGATAAGACACCGGAAGACATCCAGATCGCCCTGCCGATCATCAAAGAGATCGTAGAAGCATTTAACATCCCGATCGTCGAACTGGATAATTATGAGGCGGATGATGTGATCGGAACGCTTGCCAAACAAGCAGCTGAAAAGAATTTCAATGTTTTTATGGTTACTCCGGACAAGGATTTTGGTCAGCTGGTAACCGATAAAATAAAAATATACCGGCCTTCCCGACGTGGAAATGGAGCGGAAATCCATGGAATCAAAGAAGTCACCGAAAGCTGGGATATCGATCATGTAGGCCAGGTGATCGATATGATTGGTTTGCAAGGTGACAGCGCTGACAATATTCCCGGGATTCCGGGGATTGGTCCCAAAACCGCATCCATGTTGTTGAAACAATATGGAACGATCGAAAATCTACTGGAAAACGTGGATGAACTGAAGGGAAAGCGAAAAGAAAATGTAATCAAATATGCAGAGCAAGGGCTTTTATCTAAAAAACTGGCTATTATTGACACCAATGCTCCCATCGAACTGGATCTTGAAGAAACAAAAGTAGTAGAAGCCAATAAAGCAAAACTGGCTGAAATCTTTGCAGAACTCGAATTTAGAACCCTTGCTGATTCGATCCTGGGCGCTTCCCCACAAAAAAAGGAAGGAGTGCAGCAAACACTTTTCCCCCAAACCGGTGCATCCGGTTCTACTTCTGTGATCGATCAAATCGCACCTAAAGATTTTAAAAATTCCGATAAAGACTACCAGTTAATTTCGACGAGCGAAGAAATCACATCGCTCATCGCCCGGCTCAAAAAATCGAACCGGATCGCTTTGGATACGGAAACCACTTCCCTTTATCCGACAGAAGCGGAGATTGTGGGCATCAGCTTTAGCATCCAGGCGGATGAAGGATTCTACATCCCATTACCCCCCACAAAGGAAGATTGCATAAAAATCCTCCAAGAATTCAAGGATGTTCTTGAAGATAAGAATATTGTAAAGGTGGGACAGAATATCAAATATGACATGGTCGTATTGATGAACTATGGAATTAGGTTGGGAGGCACCTTCCACGATACCATGCTATTCCACTACCTCCTCCAGCCGGAACTTCGTCACTCGCTCGATTATCTCGCCGAAACTTATCTTTCCTATCAAATGATATCCTATGATGAGCTGACCGAGAAAAAAGGCAGAAAACAGAAGAGTCTTCGCGAAGTGGATCCGGAGAAAATGAAGATCTATGCAGCAGAAGATTCTGACATCACCTTGCAGCTTCACGATCTTTTGGAGGAAGAACTTAAAAATGAAAAACTTGAGGAACTATATTATTCGATCGAAGAACCGCTGATTGAAGTATTGGCGGACATGGAATTCCAAGGAATCCATGTGGACTCGAACTTCCTGAATCAATATTCCAAAGAACTCAATCAGGAAGTCATCGCCCTGGAGGAAAAAATACAAAAACTGGCGGGCTGTGTGTTTAATATCTCCAGTCCAAAACAAGTGGGAGAAGTTTTATTTGATCAGTTGAAGTTACCATATCGATGGCGGAAAACGAAGACGGGTCAATATTCTACAGATGAGGCCAAGCTGAGTGAACTGGCGGTGGAACACGAAATCGCGAAAATGATTCTGGAATACCGCGGCCTGACAAAGCTCAAATCCACTTATGTAGACGCTCTGCCCAAAATGATTAATCCCCATACCGGCCGGATCCACAGTAGTTTCAATCAAGCTCTGACCTCCACCGGACGCCTCAGCTCCAATCATCCCAATCTTCAAAATATTCCAATCCGGACCGAAGCCGGTCAAAAGGTTCGACAGGCTTTCATACCGGGCAGCAAGGACCAAATTTTACTATCTGCAGACTACTCACAGATCGAACTCCGCCTCATCGCACATATGAGTGGTGATGAAGCGATGCTGGAGGCCTTCAATGATGGAAAGGATATCCACAGAGCAACTGCGGCACGTGTGTATGAAGTCGATTATAACGAAGTAACCCCAGAGCAGCGAAGAAATGCCAAAACAGTAAACTTCAGCATCATCTATGGTGCAGGAGCAACCAACCTTTCCCGCCAGCTCAATATTCCGAGAACAGAAGCCACAGAATTGATCGAAGCTTATTTCCGCCAATATAAAGGACTCAAAAAATACATGGACAAAACGGTCGATGAAGCACGGGAAAAAGGATATGTAAAAACCTTGTTGGGACGAAAACGATTCATTCGCGATATCAATTCAAGAAGTCGGATGGCTCGAAGCGCTGCAGAACGAATCGCCATCAACACGCCCGTACAAGGTACTGCGGCAGATATGATCAAACTCGCGATGTCCAATATCTTTAAAATGATCAACAAAAAAGGTCTGAAATCAAAAATGATCCTTCAGGTGCATGATGAGTTGATGTTTGATGTCTGGATTCCCGAATTGGATGATCTCGAAAAAATAGTAAAGGAAGAGATGGAAAAAGCATTACCCGGCCTGAAGGTTCCCATCATTGTGGAAACAGGTACCGGTCAAAACTGGTTGGAAGCACATTAACACACTAAGCAGATGGACCGATGTATAAGTTCAGAATCGAAATAAAATGGGCACTTATCCTGATGATCGTATCGCTCGCCTGGAAAGGAATGGAAAACCGTGTTGGCCTCCATGGTCCACGGATAGACCAGCAAATGAAATACAGTTTAATCTATGGAGCTGTAGCTTTTATCATCTATACCATGGCGCTACGGGATAAGAAACACAATTTTTACAACGGGCTGATGAATTGGCAGCAAGGATTTATTTCAGGCGTTATTCTTTCTTTCATAATTGCACTTTTCAGCCCTGTCTCACAGATGATCGTTCACAAGATTATCGCTCCCTCTTATTTACAGAATGCAATTGCACATGGGATCAGTATGGGAGGGAATGAAGAATTTCTGCGGAGCTATTATAATCTGAAGGCTCAGATCATTTATGCTTTCGTAGAATCTCTGAGTTTTGGAATGATCACTTCTGCGCTGATTGCCTATTTCATACGCAAAAAATAGAACCTGAAGCAACGATTTTGCGTCAAAACCCTTTTCACTTTATTACTTATGGTAATAAAAGGTCTGAACTTTCATTTATCAGCCGTAAATTTCTATTTTTGCACTTTATTTCTAAACATTGATATTTTTTACTAACTATGGCCGAAGATATTAAGCAGATTATTTCCCACTCCAAAGAGTATGGATTTGTTTTTCCCTCCAGTGAAATCTATGAAGGGCTGAGTGCCGTCTATGATTATGGACCGATGGGAGTCGAACTCAAAAACAATCTCAAGTCCTACTGGTGGAAATCCATGGTTCGTATGAACGAAAACATTGTGGGACTGGATGCTTCGATATTTATGCATCCTCGAATCTGGAAAGCTTCGGGACACGTAGATGCGTTCAATGATCCCATGCTCGATAACAGAGATTCAAAAAGAAGATATCGGGCAGATGTATTGATCGAAGAGGAAATTCAAAAAATAGAAAATAAGATAGACCGGGAAGTAAGACGAGGTGCCAAAAGATTTGGTGACGAGTTTGATGAAGAACAATTCCGGTCAACACATCCGCGAATCCAGCGATATACAGAAGAGATCGAAGATATCAAGACGCGTCTGGCAGAAGCAATGTCTGCCAATGACATGGAAGGACTCAGAGCCATGATCGACGAACTGGATATCAGTGATCCTGTTTCAGGATCAAAAAACTGGACCGATGTTCGGCAGTTCAACCTGATGTTTTCTACCCAGCTGGGTAATATCAGCGGAGAAAGTTCTGATCTTTACCTCCGTCCTGAGACGGCGCAGGGGATATTTGTCAACTTCTTGAATGTGCTGAATACAAGTCGTCAAAAAATACCATTCGGAATCGCTCAAATAGGTAAAGCATTCCGAAATGAAATCGTTGCGCGGCAATTTATTTTCCGCATGAAGGAGTTTGAGCAGATGGAGATGCAATATTTCATCCCTCCGGGAACCGAAATGGAATGGTATGAGCACTGGAAAGAAATACGTATGAAGTGGCACCAGTCTCTGGGTTTTCCGGCAGAGAAAATGCGATTCAATGATCATGATAATCTTTCTCATTATGCCAACGCTGCCACCGATATCGAATATCAATTCCCTTTCGGATTCCGCGAACTGGAAGGTATCCATTCCAGAACCGATTTTGACCTGAAAAATCATCAGGAATTTTCCGGTAAAAGATTACAGTACTTTGATCAGGAGCGAAATGAGACTTACATTCCTTATGTTTTGGAAACATCGGCCGGAGTAGATCGACTGTTTTTTGCACAGATGAGTCATGCATTGACCGAAGAAGAGGTACCTGATGCTTCCGGCAAAAATGCAACGCGAACCGTGATGAAGTTTCATCCTGCTATGGCACCGGTCAAAGCGGCCGTCTTACCTCTGGTAAGAAATAAGGCGGAATTGACAGAACGAGCACGGAAAATATATGATGATTTCAAAATCCATTTTCAGTGTCAATATGATGATCGAGACACAATCGGTCGCCGGTATCGCCGACAAGATGCCATCGGAACACCTTATTGTATCACGGTTGATTTTGAAACGATCGAAGAAGACCAAAAAGTAACTCTGCGGGATCGTGATACCCTGGAGCAAAAAAGAATCACTGTTCAGGAAGCATTTGATATTATAGCTAAGGAAACCAATGACACAGCCCTTCTCTAATGGGTGGATGATCACCACACTTTTCCTGGTCGCTCTATTGGCCGGATCAGGAATTCAAGCTCAGGAAAATGGAGTCATCATCCCACTATGGGAAGAAAATCAGTTGGTTTTTCCAAAATATGAATATCAGGAAAAATATGACACGACCGATATCGTCCGGATTCAGAAAGTAACCCGGCCGGTCATCGAAGCCTTTCTACCAGCAAAGAAAAACCGGAAAGATATCGGGGTTCTAATCTGCCCTGGTGGTGGTTACGGCATCTTAGCGTGGGATTGGGAAGGTGTGGATTTTGCGAAAAAACTAAACAGCTACGGTATTTCTGCATTTGTCCTGAAATACCGTCTGCCATTTCCCGTCAATGGAAAAACAGACGACACCATGCCGATGCGGGATGCGATGCGTGCGATGCAAATCATCCGTCAAAACGCATCACAATGGGGTTTATCGGAAGATAGGATCGGCATCATGGGTTTTTCTGCCGGTGGTCATCTTGCTTCCTCTGTGGGCGTACATTTTGGAGATCAGAATCTGCTGGATGGTATCAGTGAAGATAGTATATCCGTACGACCTGATTTTATGGCATTGATTTATCCGGTGATCAGCTTTACAGACGAGGCCATCACACATGAAGGTTCCCGGAAAAATCTCTTAGGCGCTGGTATAAACCAGCAAAAAAAAGAATATTATTCTTCCGAATTGCAAGTAACAGAAAACACACCTCCTGCATTTCTCATTCATGCGGGTGACGACCGGGGTGTTCCGGTTCAAAATAGTCTTCTGATGTACCAGGCTCTTCAGGAAAATGGAATCGAGAGCGAACTCCATATATATCCATTTGGTGGACATGGATTTGGTTTGGCTCTGGAAATGGATCGATTATCGAAATGGTCCGATTTACTGGTTCGATGGATATTGGAACAATAATTAATAAGTTCCCTTTCCGCAGAATTTGATAAAACGAATTTTGAAATATCCGAAAGCGGATAATGATATAATATTTTTTCTCTTTACCTTCAGAGGATTCGGATGAAAATCACTTCATGAGCGCAGGTGCCATGCAAGCGATCTAAAGGGATTGGCAATTTTCATAAATCTGGTAAAATGTGTTTTTAATTCCAGCATTTCCTATGATCTTTTGCCAGCATACTGTTGTTGATCATATACTCCGAGAGATTTGGGAGGCAATAAAAACAAACAATGAATAACAATTTTTCAGCTTACATTACCAATTACAAAAAAATATTGAGAGAGGTCTTCAAAAACAGATTCAATGACGAATTTTCTGTTGACAGAATGCTCACAAAAGAAGAACTGGACAAAATCATGAGAGAAGTCCCTCTTTCTGTCGCCATCCCGTCAGAATACGGTGGTCGCGGTGCGAAGGTAAAAGAATGTCTGGCCGTTCTCTCTGCCGCATCCTACGAATCTCTTGATTTATCTCTTACATTTGGAATTAATATCGCTCTATTTCTCGAACCTGTCGCCAAATACGGGCGAGAAGAAATCAAGCAAAATATTTTTACCAATTTTCTGAAGCATCAGCAGATGGGCGGTTTGATGATCACCGAACCCGATTACGGAAGTGATGCGCTCAATATGCAAACGTGGAATCAAAAGGTGGATCACTCCTATCAGCTGAAAGGTATAAAACACTGGCAAGGTCTCACAGGAATGGCCGATTACTGGCTCGTCACTTCCAGAGCCAAGGATGAAAGAGGAAATCTAAGCCGAGATATTGATATCTTCGTCAGTGAAGAATCCAAGGAGGATCAAAAAATCGTCGTAGAAAAATTATACAATAACCTCGGACTGAAATTGATCCCCTACGGATTGAATAAAATTGACATCGTCGTTCCTGAAGAAAACAAACTGACTCCCAAAACCTCCGGAATTAAGATGTTGCTGGATATTCTCCACAGAAGCAGATTACAATTCCCCGGGATGGCGATGGGTTTTGTAAAACGAATGCTGGATGAAGCAATCAAACATTGTAATCACCGGATCGTATCAAAGAAAAAATTAATCGATCTTGATCAGGTGAAATATCAAATTTCTCAAATACAAAGTGCATTCACCATTATATCCGCCATGTGCCACCATAGCAGCAATATGAGTGGAATAGATCAGGACGTGGCAGGTGAAGGGATTCAAGCCAATGTCATGAAGGCTTTGTCCACAGATTTGATGCATCAGTCCTCACAGACATTTACGCAATTATCGGGTGCCAATGGGTATCGCATCAATAATATCGGCGGAAGAGGAATCATGGATAGTCGAGCCTTTCAGATTTTTGAGGGTTCCAATGAAATGCTATATTCTCAGATCGGGGAAATGATGATCAAATTGATGAGAAGGAAAAAAGAATTCAATATTTACAGTTTTTTCGAGAAACATCCTCTGGCAGATAAAGCATCCTCTTTCTTCAAAAATGAGATCAATTTCTCATTGTCTTTAGGTTTGAGTCAACGCAAACTGGTCGATCTGGGTCGTGTATTTTCCCGAATAATCGCTTCCAATTATGTACTTGATTTAGGAAAAAAAGGATTTAGACAAGACTTGGTCAACCAATGTTTGGAAAATATAAAAGTGGAAATTTCCTCTTTAGTCGGAGCTTTCCATACTGATAATAATACGACGCCGATCGAAGAATATGACGATCATAGTCATTGGTTTCAGTTTGTTTAAAACCAGAAAATCTCTGATTTAAAAAACGGGAGCTCTCTAACGTATAATTTTTCCCGCCAGAGGATTCATTATTGTTTCTTCCATCAAAATATGGAGTAAATTGGCTTAGATAAACCGATCATGGGTAGTAGTCATCAAATAAAACCCTTCGGGCACCATCTTCTACTCCACCTCAGCCAGGTCAAGTGCTTCCGGTACCTTTTTATTGATTTTTTGATCTGTTTTGGATCTGTTCGCACGAATGATAATTCGCAGGGTTGAATCATTCTGGAAATAGTCCGTTACCCAATTGACGAAAATGATCAATTTATTTCGCACACTCAAAATCAACCAAAAGTGAACCAACATCCATGTAACCCAGGCAAACCTTCCTTTGAATTTCAGATTGGGAAGATCTACTACTGCTTTTCTCTTACCGACGGTAGCCATTGACCCTTTATCTTTATATTCAAATGGGACGATCTTTTTGCCTCTCAGGTGATTCTTCAAATTGCTCCCCAGATTACTTGCCTGATTAATAGCCACATTTGCCACCTGGGGATGTCCATTCGGATATTTGGGTGTTTCCATATAGGCTATATCACCTATGGCGTATACATCCGACAGTCCTTCCACCTTATTATAGCGATTGACCCGGATCCGGTTTCCTTTTGCCATAGCCTCTACCGGCAATCCCGGAATAGGTACACCTTTGACCCCGGCAGCCCAGATCACATTATTGGTTTCCATCTTATCCCCGTCAGTAAATACCAGGTTGTGTCCATCATATGACTCCACCATTTTGTTGAGATGAACTTCCACACCCAGTTCGCGAAGATACCGCTCACTATACTTTTGTGCTTTTTCACTCATCGAACCCAGGGTAGCCCCCATTCCCTCCACTAATCTGATTTTCAGCTCATCAAAATTCATATCGGGATAATCTTTGGGCAGAACATATTTTTTCATCTCCGCCAAGGCTCCCGAGAGCTCCACACCCGTCGGACCACCCCCTACGACGACAAAATTCATCAAGGCACTATGATCCTTCTTTGGTGTACAAAATGTACGTTCAAAGGTCAAAAGGATGCGATTGCGAAGGGCGAGCGCTTCAACCGTCGATTTCATCGGCATACTATACTTCTCCAGTTCCTTATTACCAAAATAATTGGTATCTGCCCCGAGGGCGATTACGAGTTTATCATACCCGAGACTGAAATGATCTGTAAAAATCCGTTTTTCTTCCGGATCTATTCGTTTCACTTCCGCCAGACGGATATGCACATTTTCATCTTTCTGAAATACTTTTCGCAATGGGAAGGAGACACTTGAAGGTTCCAGTCGGGCTGTGGCTACCTGATACAATAAAGGTTGAAACTGATGATAATTGAATTTATCAATCAGAAAAATCTCGTAATTGCTTTTACGGAGTTTTCTTGCAAGCTTCAGTCCGGCAAAACCAGCGCCAAGAATAACTATCCGTTCTTTATTTTTCGTTTTCATATTGAAGGATTCAGGTACATAGACGTACCCTTGAAACATAAGTGAGAGCCTTAATGTTCCCGCATTAAAGGACAATTTTATCCCAAATATAGATTTGATGGATTTGATTCGATTGAATTATCAATTATGATAACCCCAGATGGAAAGATACATCAGCCGGCGACAACACTACCCAGGAGTTCGCCTTCGATCAGTTTTTTGAGATTTCCTTTGTTGTAAATATTAAATACAATGATGGGCAGGTTATTTTCCTGACACAAAGTAAATGCTGTTTTGTCCATGATGCGGAGGTTTTTATCGATCACCTCATCGAATGTTATCCGATCATACATCTCAGCCTTGGGATTGAACTCCGGATCTTCTGTATACACACCATCGACTTTTGTTCCTTTCAGGATCACTTCTGCATCGATTTCGATGGCACGGAGTGCAGCAGCCGAATCGGTGGTAAAATAAGGATTTCCTGTCCCCGCTGAAAAGATTACTACTCTGCCTTTTTCCAGATGTCGGATGGATCGCCGGCGGATATAAGGTTCTGCGACCTCCTTCATCTCAATCGCTGATACGAGCCGGGTATAGACGCCGACACTCTCAAGACATGATTGAAGCGCCATCCCATTGATCACAGTAGCAAGCATCCCCATGTAATCACCCTGTACTCTTTCGATCACAGATTCTTCGTTGGATACACCACGATAGATATTCCCTCCTCCGATCACTACTGCCACTTCTACCCCCATTCTTTGTATGGATTTTATCTCCTCTGCATAGTGAAGAAGCATTTCATGATCGATCCCAAACTCTTTTGATCCCATCAGTGCTTCTCCGCTCAGTTTCAACAAAATCCTTTTATAATCAACAGCCATTATTTTTCAATTTCATTTTTAAGACAACTCTGCCTTCCCAGTAGGTTTGGCAAAAATACAAATAAGATCAGAGGAGTTCAAAATAAAAAAAGCGATTGAAAATCAATCGCTTTTTTCCTATATCATTATCCGATTTCCAAATGTTTAAAATCGGTCACTGTGAGTTCCTTATCCACAGATTGTAAATATTCCTTCACTGATTGCTTTCCATCTTTCACATAATCCTGTAAAAGCAATGTATTGTCTTCGAAAAACCTGTTTAGTTTTCCTTCCGCGATCCGATCAATGATATTTTCCGGTTTCCCTTCCTGACGGGCCTGTTCTTTCCCGATTTCGATTTCTCGATCGATCACTGCCTGATCTACTCCTTCTTTATCCAGCGCGATAGGCTTCATAGCCGCGATCTGCATTGCTACATTTCTTCCGGCTTCCTCAGCAGCATCACCTTTTTGGTTAAGACCAACGATCACACCTGCACGATACCCCATATGGATATAAGGTATCACCGTCTCTGCTTCCAGTTTTGCATATTCGGCCAGTTCGATTTTTTCACCGATCACCCCTACCTGATTGGTCACATGACCTGCGATATCCTGATCATCCATTTGAAGTCCCAATAGTTCATCGAGACTCTCCGGAAGATTTTCCAATGCAACATCGGCGATTCGATCTGCAAATTTCACAAACTCCTCATTTTTCGCGACGAAATCTGTTTCACAACTCAATCTGATCACTACACCCTGATCTTTATTTTCATTGACCTTCGCGATGACCACACCTTCTTTTGCTTCTCTTTCCGCTCTTCGAACAGAAAGTTTCTGACCTTGTTTTCTCAACAGATCGATCGCTTTTTCCGTATCGCCCTCTGCTTCCACAAGAGCCTTTTTGACATCCATCATTCCGGCACCGGTCTGATCTCTCAATTTTTTTACATCTGCCGCTGTTATTTTACTCATTGCATTATTTTTTTGATATTAAAAAAATCAATCCTTCTTTGATTTATCTGCTGCTCGTCCCCTTTCTCTTTCTTTCAGGCCCTCCTCGATACATGACACCAGGTAATCCGTGATAATCTGGATGGACTTGGTGGCGTCATCATTCGCCGGAATAGGAAAATCAACCATTTTCGGATTGGAATTGGTATCCACGATACCAAAGGTTTTGATACCCAGTTTTCTTGCTTCTGCAAGCGCGATATGCTCATGATCAATATCGACGATAAAAATCGCATGGGGCAACCGGTTCAGCTTAGCTATACCTCCCAGTACTCTTTCGATTTTATCGCGTTCACGAGTCAGAGTCAATCGCTCCTTCTTCGTCACATTGTCCAGAGTTCCATCATGAAACATCCGGTCGATATTATTCATTTTTTTCACAGATCTCCGCACGGTGGCAAAGTTGGTCATCATACCTCCCAACCAACGATCGGTCACATAAGGCATGTCCACTTTGAGTGCCGCATCGGAAATAATTCCTCTTGCCTGTCTTTTGGTCGCTACGAAAAGGATTTTCTTTCCGGATCGCGCCAGTCGTCTCATTTCGTTTCCTGCCTTCTCAAGGGCTTCCGATGTTCGGTTGAGATCGATGATATGAATCCCTTTGTGCTCGGCAAAAATGTAGGGCTTCATCCTTGGATTCCACTTCCGTCTTAAGTGACCGAAATGGGCTCCGGCATCTAATAATTCTTTATAGTTAGGTACACTTGGCATACTCTTCGATATTTATTCTTATTGAAAATATTAACGCTTGCTGAACTGGAAGTTCTTTCTCGCTTTGGGTTGTCCGTACTTCTTTCTTTCCACCACGCGTGCATCTCTTGTCAGGAAATGATGTTCACGCATCGGCTTTCTAAAGTCCTCATTGAGCTTCACAAGGGCGCGGGCCATTCCCAGCCGGATCGCTTCCGCCTGACCTTTGAATCCTCCCCCTTTCACATTGATCTGAAAATCAACCCCATCTTCCAGTTCAATCACCTGAAGTGGTTCACGGACTTTATCCTGAATATGTTTTTGAGGAAAATAATCAACAAGGGGCTTTCCGTTGATCTTGATATCTCCTTTACCCTGCCGCATGAACACACGTGCTACTGAGGCTTTTCGTCTTCCAACTGCATTTATAATTTCCATATCTTAAAATTTGAACTCTTTGGGCTGTTGTGCCTGATGCGGATGATCCGCCCCGGCATAAACAAATAACTTTTTAAACATTTTTCTCCCCAATCTGGATTTAGGCAACATGCCTCGTACTGCATTTTCCAGCACACGCTCGGGGAACTTCTGCATCATCTCCGCGGCCGTCCTTGACTTCTGTCCATCGATATAGCCCGAGTAAGTGATATACTTTTTCTGAGCCAGCTTGTCTCCGGTGAAGCGGATCTTGTCCGCATTTATGACTATTACATTGTCTCCTGTATCGACATGCTTCGAATACGAAGGCTTGTGCTTTCCTTGAAGCACCGTCGATATCCTGCTTGACAGACGACCTACTTTTTCACCTTCGGCGTCTATTACCAGCCACTCCCGCTCTACGGTCTGATTGGTAGGATATTTGGTTTTATAACTTAGTTTGCTCATCGCTGATTATTTTTATCCGATGTTGGTTTTTTGATATCGTTGACTGTGTTAAATTTGCGCTGCAAAGGTATTTTTAATTATCCAATAAATCAAATATTTTCGAAGATTAATTTTCATCGCACCTCCACAACCCGTTGAAAAACAGTCAAAATATCGCACAAAAATTTTCATCACCCTGTTTTTCAATCAATAAAAAACCTCCTTTTTGAACCATTATTTTTGCTTTTTGACCTTCATTCACCAATTCTTGTCACCGATCACACCAAAACAAACTCCTCAAGATACTCGAAACGAAAATTTTCACCACACGACTTGATCATCTCTTTCCAAAAACCTTCTCTCAAAGAATCGGGTGATTATTTTAATTATCCCTAACTTTGCATTTACCTTAACCGATCAAACAGAGGGAAAACTTGTGAAAGACAGAAAAAAAGATCACATCAATCTTGCTTTTGACGCCCAGATCCGATCTGCAGAACTGGATCCCCGATTCTACTACGAACCTCTTTTTACTATACATCCCGGTGATAAACCAGAATTCAATCTCACCATCGCCGGCAAAAAAGTAGAATCACCATTCTGGGTATCCAGCATGACCGGCGGAACAGAAAAAGCAGGTTCTATCAATCGAAATCTTGCAAAAGCATGTGCAAAATATAAAATGGGAATGGGACTGGGCAGCTGCCGGATTTTACTCGAACAACCGGAACACCTCCCTGACTTTGACCTCCGCCCTCTGATGGGGGATGATCTTCCCTTATTCGTCAATATGGGCATCCCTCAGCTCCAGGAAGCACGTCAAAAAAACCAGCTCGACCAATGGCTCGATCTTATACACCGCCTTCGAGCCGATGGGATCATCATCCACATCAATCCCTGGCAGGAATGGATGCAGCCCGAAGGCGATCTGATCAACCATCCTCCTATCGAAACCTTGCAATGGCTGATCGATCAGTGCTCCCTCCCTATCATCGTCAAAGAAGTAGGTCAGGGCATGGGACCGGCCAGCCTCAAAGCCTTGCTGGAACTACCTCTGGAGGCAGTCGATTTTGCAGCCAATGGAGGAACCAATTTTATGCTGGTCGAACTTCTCCGATCCGATGAAGAAAAGAAAGACGTATTTTCAGAACTTACCCGAATCGGTCATTCAGCGGAAGAAATGGTAGATATGACCAATCATATCCGGGAAACATCACCCGATTCAATCCGTTGCAGGAATCTGATTATCTCCGGCGGCATCAGTGGATTCCTGGAAGGATATTATTTGACAGAAAAATCTTCCTTCCCCGCGCTCATCGGTCAAGCTTCTGCCCTTCTCAAACGGGCTCTGAAGTCGTACGATGATCTGGATCATTATCTGAATCTTCAGCATCGGGGCTGGGCACTCTGTCAAAATTATTTAACACTAAAAAACAAATAAGGAAAAAGACATGAAGCGGAAGAAAACGGTCAATGGATTTTCAAAACAATCCAAAGAGCGGAAATTGGAATGGATCGCAGAAAATTGTTTTGATGATAGCGAAAATGCTATCAAAGAGTTCCAAAGCTACTGGTTATCTGATACAGAACTTCAGAATACGTATGACCGGATTTCAGAAAATACGATCAGCAATTTTATCCTTCCGTATGGTGTCGCACCCAACTTCATCATCAATGACCAGCCCTATGTCATCCCGATGGTCATCGAAGAAAGCTCTGTTGTAGCGGCAGCAGCCAATGCAGCGAAGTTCTGGAAAACCAAAGGTGGATTCAGAGCAGAGGTTCTGAGCACTGAAAAAATAGGTCAGATTCATTTCTACTGGTCAGGTGATACCGCTATTTTGCTTGAGGCCCGGGAAGCATTTTATGCTGAACTCCTGCACGTTTCCCAATCTTTTACTGAAAACATGAAAAAGAGAGGGGGTGGCATTCTTGGTTTGGAAATCAGGACTTTTGAGGAAGAGCCGGAATATCACCAGTTTCTCATCCGTTTCGAAACTTGTGATTCGATGGGGGCAAATTTCATCAACTCGATTCTTGAAAATTTTGCCGATCAGCTCGATCGTGTATTCACCAAAATCCTTGGCGCAGAGTGTGAGTTGCCCGATGTATTGATGTCCATCCTATCCAACTACACCCCTCATTGTATAGTAAAAGCTGAGGTATCATGCTCCCTTAACGACCTGAAACACCCCGGCATCAGCGGCGCTGATTTTGCTACCAATTTTAAAAAAGCGGTAGATATTGCACGGATAGATCCTTACCGTGCGACCACACACAATAAAGGAATATTCAATGGTATCGATGCGGTCGTTCTTGCTACCGGCAACGACTTTCGCGCCATCGAAGCTGCCGGACATGCATACGCAGCACGAGATGGACGCTACCGAAGCCTGAGCCAGTGTAATATAGAAGACGATATTTTCCACTTCGAACTGACACTCCCCATCGCTGTCGGCACAGTAGGAGGACTGACCCATATCCATCCGTTGGCACGTCGATCTCTGGAGATGCTCGGCGAGCCGGATGCACATACTTTGATGAAAATCATCGCTTCTGCCGGACTCGCACAAAACTTTGCAGCCATCCGGTCATTGATCACCACCGGAATCCAAAAAGGACATATGAAAATGCATCTGATCAATATCCTCAATCATCTGGATGCCACTTCCGGTGAAATCGATCAGGCGATCCGGTTCTTCAAAGACAAAGTCATCTCATTTTCGATGGTTCGCTCTTATCTGGCTCAAATCAGAATGGATCAAAATAAATAAAACGCCCACTTCATAAACGCTCTTCACAAATCCATGAAGGCAAAAACTTGGGGCAAACAGCAACTGTCTATGAATCAGCCTGTCTCATTCAAGTTCAATCCGCGCTGTCGTTTCATTAAACAAACCAAAAATTCCATGATTTCCTGAAATATTGGAATATATCGGTCGTACCGGTTGAAAAATATCTTCACCGAAAAAATCAGACTCTCTCTGTTCAAAAAAGAAACGGGCCAATTCTTCCGATACATAAATGACCTCCGCTTCTATATAACTCATTCGAACTTCTCCGGTTTCTTCACTCCAGGTATCATTGTTTATCCACTGAATAAAGTCGAGCGACGTCCATTGACCTTCTCCTTTAAAAGAAAAATATTCTGGTATTATTTTTCTATAAGGATCCCGTTTATCCATATCATGCCCTATGGAATCCAACCGGTAAAAATGATATGCTATTCCGGGGATAAACTGCGAAGGCTCTTCCAGTGTGACCTTGGCCAAAACTACTCTATCGGACATGGTTTCATCTGCCGAAAACTCCAATATTTTCGGCTTTTCTGGGAGCATTACTTTTGACGACAGGTAAACTTCTTTTGATTTCGTATTTTCCACTTTCAGATAATATTTAACATCGGGAATCAATACCAATTCCTCCTCCGGCAAGCTATAATAACCAACGGAATCCTCTCTCAAAATAAATTGGTCCCCTGTTTCCCCTTTTATAATCACACTCAAATCAGGAATGGGTGGAACCACACCAGGCATTTCATAAAAAGGTCTGTTATAACCAACAATCACTCTTGCCCCGGTATGAGGACCAGCACCCCCAAAAATCATCAGATGAGGTTCGTACTCCTTGTCCGGCTGAAATGGAATGGCTCTGGACTGTTCACACCCTGACATCAAAATTAATGCAAACCCAGAAATAAGTAAAGAAATAAAAGAACAGATATTTTTCATCATCAATTGTTTCTTATGGACGTCAATCATTCAAAGTTCAAAACCAAAATGAAAGGAAGGAATCAAAGGAAAATACCCATACACTTCAAGTTTTTCCTCTTCTGTTGCCGTTACAAAAAAAGGATTAATCCGGTTATAGGAATTATACAAACTGAGACCAAACCAATTTTTCTTTCCCTTTTTCTGTGTAATCCATTCTCTGTCCAGACTCAAATCCAATCGATGAAATGCCGGCATTCTATAATTATTTATTTCATCAACAAAAGGATAACTCATCCCCACAAAATCATTCACCGGAACATAGCTATCTGGAACTGTAAAAGGCCTTCCTGACTTGTAAGACCATTGTCCGGCTAATTTATACCCATTCCCAAACTTCCATAACAACAAAACATTGGCAATATGTCGATGATCGAAATCTGAATTAAAAGAACGTCCTTTATTCAAAGTTTCAAATTTCAACCGGGAATGCGCAAATGTATATGCGATCGATCCATGAAAATTGCCTTTCGTTTTCTGTAGCATCACTTCCGTTCCAGCACTTTTATTCGTTCCACCGCGATGTATATGCGAATGATAGTTCAAAACAGAAAGATCCTCATCCACGGAAGGAATGAAATAAGATAAATCGTTCTGATGCTTATAATAAAATTCGACAGAAAGATTGTCGATCCACCGATCAAAAGACCTGAAGTAGCCAGCTGACCATTGATGAGAACTGGACGGATCCACTTGTTCTTCGGCTGTTATATAAAACTCCCTGTAATGTCCTACCAGATCTGTAAACCCTAATAGCTGCAAACTCTGCTGTTGAAAATTATAACTTGCATTTACCGTACTATTTTGGGTCAGATCCCAGGAAGTCAAAATCTTAGGCTCTGCCAGCCATTTTTTATAAAGATGATTCTCATACCAAGGCAGACGAATACCACCTTTGATCCTCCATCGCGGACTCAATGCGTATTCTGCATCTCCAAACACAGAAAAGGTCCGCACACCCGATCGGCTCACTTGATCCGAATATGAAGACAACACCTTGATGGGAGAATTTTTGAGTTTTTGTGATTGGGACCGGTCGAGAAAAAGACGATATCTCAAGTTTTCAAAATCCATTCCATAGTTGATTTTCCAAGAAGACTCCAGCCGAGTCTCTCCTGTCAACGCCACTTTTTTTGACCGAATCGAATTACCGCTATATCGATGCATGAAATGAGTCCGATACAATTCTGGTTCTATCATCGTTTCTAAATATCGAATTTCATCGTGAATGATCTCATCATCAAAATAATGAAGATAATCAGAAAAACTTGCATGAAATTTCAATGTCGTCGCTCTGTCCAAATAGAAGCTATGGTTTAAGGAAATGACCTGGTTTTGAATCCGGTATTGTTCGTCCGTTATCATATTTCCCCCTTCAAAAAATGAAATTTTATCGAGGACATGAATCCCACTCACAGATAAATGATGATTTTCTTTGATCTTATAATCCACCCGAGCATTGAGATCGCCTACGATGATATTGGGAGAGCTGGAAGATCCTTCTTTCTTCACCTTTCTGCTCAATGGTCCGGTTACCAGATCGATAAAAGTACGCCGACCTCCTAAAGAATAACTGATTTTATCTTTCCATATAGGACCTTCGGCTTTCACTTTGGAATATATCAAACCAATGTCCACCGTCTGGTTATGCTCTTTGAAATTACCACGATCAGATCGCACATCCATGACAGAAGATAAGCGCCCGCCAAACCGGGATGGCCAGTAACTCTTGTAAAAATCCACTGATCGTACCATCTCAGAATGAAACATCGATATAAATCCACCGAAATGATTAATATTAAACAAGGTAGCACCATCGTATAAAATCTGATTTTCATCCTGAGCACCTCCCCGCACCAATAGATGGGAATAGCCCTCCTGTCCATCGGATACGCCAGGTAGAAAAGTGATGGTTTTTACAATATCTGCATCTCCAGTAAGAGATGGAACTGCCTGAAGAAATTCCATCGGAACATCTTGTAATCCAAGAGAAGCCTTGCGATTAAACCGTTCTTCAGCAAAAATAACAACCGTCTCCATAGGTTTGATGCTCATTTTCACTTCATAAGAAACCAATCCCTCTGATATCATAAATGCTGTATCCCGATATCCTACATAACTAACACGAAGAGAATCTCCGGCCTGCGCCTTGATCCCTCCGATTCCCCTATCATCCGTCACCACAGATGTGTTTTCTGTTAAGTTTTGAATAGCCGCTTGATAGAGCGATTCATCGGTTTTTTCAGAGATCACTTTGATCGAAACATCTTGTGCAGTCATTCTTCCGATCCACCCACAGTAAAGGATATTGATAAAAAGGAATCGAATAAAATAAATCATGTATCTGTTAGCTCCCATATACCGTAGATATCGTGCTATGGATTTAGTCGATAGCTCAATTGAAGTGAATAAGACAACTCCCTGAAATTCATCTCAATAGAGTAAGGATCTCCATCACCTGTGAAGCGGGCAGGTATATCACTCCTTACCTGCCCCATGATTTGGATACGATTCCCGATGGGAGTATAAATTCCCAGATGAGCGCCGGGAATCCATTTTTTGTAGATCGTTCCATAAAAATCATCCATCCCGGATTGAATCATGTAGGTGAGGTGTGGACCAAAAACCAAACCAACCGGTTCAAACACGTTAAATAAAAACGAAAACGGCATATGGAGAGACCGGTTTTTATATTTTGCGGTATATATCCCCAAAACCTCCTCCAAGAGAAGCGGACCAATTCACTTGGGCTTCACTCAATGTGCCCATTATACAGAGAATAAAAAATAATAACAAACACTTTTTCATAGCTCTATCTTTTAAAATCCTATTTCTCTATTCATTATATTTATCGTACTATCTTCATATTGATAAAATCAGAAGAAAATTCTACATTTACCTATACCTCTTGCGTTATGATTTGACCGATTGATGCGAATCAATTATTTGGAATTTGAGCGTCATCAAAGACTCCAATTCTCTTTTATACCGTTTGATATTTTTGAAAAAACTATGGATAGCCTGCTGA
>Ga0209487_1001176_pt1 | contig 22515 bp, 29 predicted proteins | sample Poulit2012_FD_187524 | JGI IMG/M metagenome (GOLD analysis project Ga0209487, IMG submission 187524) | Agricultural soil microbial communities from Georgia to study Nitrogen management - Poultry litter 2012 (SPAdes) (version 2) | ecosystem: Environmental > Terrestrial > Soil > Agricultural land...
CCAACTACTCCTACTATTAAGGCGAGAATAGCTCCACCAATTGCAGACCATCCAATCGACAACCCTTTAGGTTGCCAAATAACTAAAATGAGTGTTACTAAAAAAATAAAAATAGCCCAAAAAAGCAAAATAAAGCTCCTCTCTATTTCATCATCGATTAATCACAAAGGACTCTTCTTCCTTCAACCACGAATGATTGAATATTTTCTTTCTTTGAAGGTAGCATGCTAGTCAAATGAAGAACTAATGTATATAATTCATGCTCTTTATTTAAAGAATAGAAAATCCATTTTCCTCTTCTTTCTTCCAAAATGACTTCCACCTGTCTTAATCTCCTTAAATGCTGACTGATGGATGGCTGACTCATTTGAAGAAGCTCAACCAATTCACAAACACAAAAAGAATCAATCGTCAAATAGGAAATGATTTTTAATCTTGTTTCTTCGCCAATTGCTTTTAAAATTTTCTCCGCATTCGAATAAGTTAACATGAAATTCACCACCTTTTACATAACTAAATGTTAATATCAATAAATGTGACAAATTGATTAATGCCATCAAAATTAATTGACAAAAACAATCTACAGGAATAGTATATAATCAAACACTTATATAAGCAACTGTTTATGTGAGTTTTTTAAAAAATAAAGGGAGTGCTTATTACAATGAAAAAAATTGAGATTTTTGATCCTGCGATGTGTTGTTCCACTGGTGTCTGTGGACCAAGTGTAGATCCCGAGTTAATACGTATGGCCGCTGTAACGGAAAACTTAAAAGCCAAAGGATATGATATCACGAGATATAATTTAGCAAATGAACCACATGCTTTTGCTGAATCTACTGTTATTAGTCAACTATTAAATGAAAAAGGTCCAGATGTTCTTCCAGTCACAGTTGTAGATGGGGAAATTAAAAAAGTAAAAGAGTTCTTAACAAATGAAGAATTACAGGAGTTAACAGGATTAACTAAAGAAACACTTGCTGCAAAGCCCCGAATTCAATTATAAAAAAGAAAGAGGGAATAAATAATGAATACACTTTTCCATCCGAATAAATTAGAGTTAACACCATTTTTATTTTTTACTGGTAAAGGAGGAGTAGGAAAAACTTCTACAGCCTGTGCTACTGCTGTATCTTTGGCAGAAGAAGGAAAGAAGGTATTGCTTGTTAGCACAGATCCAGCATCAAATTTACAAGATGTGTTTGATGTAGAATTAACGAATAAACCAACGCCTACTCCTAATATGCAAAATCTTTATGTTGCTAACATTGATCCAGAAATATCTGCAAAGGAATATAAAGATAATGTGGTCGGACCATATCGTGATAAGCTTCCTGAAGCTGTTATTAATCAAATGGAGGAACAACTTTCAGGTGCTTGTACGGTAGAAATATCTGCTTTTGATGAGTTTTCTTCTCTATTAACAGATGAAGGGATTAGTCAAACTTACGATCATGTTATTTTTGATACCGCACCGACTGGGCACACGCTTCGTTTATTACAATTGCCAACTGCTTGGAGTGGATTTTTAGATGAAAACACTCATGGGGCATCTTGTTTAGGTCCTTTAGCAGGTCTAGAAGCAAAAAAAGAAATGTACAGTGCCGCTGTTCAATCGCTTTCAGACCCTAAACAGACAACGTTAATGTTAGTTACACGTCCTGAAGTTTCTCCATTATTAGAGATAACAAAAGCCTCAAAAGAACTTGGTGAAATCGGTATTAATAATCAAACATTACTTGTTAATGGTATAATGAAAAATTATGTCAAAGAAGACGAAACATCTACTGCGTTTTATCAACGTCAACAACAAGCTCTTACATCAATGCCAGACGATTTAAAAAACATTCCAACTTATGAAATTCAGTTGGCACCATTTAATATCGCTGGAATTGAAAATATGCGACGTCTTTTTGATGAAACGTTCTCGAATGACCATGAAAAAGAATCGTTTATCGATATAGAAACACCTCATCTACAAAAATTAATAGATGATGTTCAAGAGAGTAAACAGCGAATTATTTTTACAATGGGGAAAGGTGGCGTTGGAAAAACAACAGTAGCAGCAGCTATCGCCATAGGATTGTCTGAAAGAGGAGAGAAAGTTCATTTAACGACAACAGATCCAGCTGCACATATTGATGAAGTGTTGAATCATCAAACTGGAAATATCACCGTTAGTCGGATTGATCCTAAAGTGGAAGTAGAAAAGTACCAAGAAGAGGTTATCGAAGCGTCAAAACATGAATTAGATAAAGAAGGGATCGCTTATTTAGAAGAAGATCTTCGTTCACCTTGTACAGAGGAAATTGCAGTGTTTCGTGCATTCGCTAATATCGTAGAAAAAGCAAATGACGAAATTATTGTAATTGATACAGCACCGACAGGGCATACTCTTTTATTATTAGATTCTACTCAGGCTTATCATAAAGAAATGGAAAGATCCACAGGGGAAGTACCTTTATCGGTTCAACAACTACTGCCACGATTAAGGAACCCAAAAGAAACAACAGTTGTTATTGTTACCTTGGCAGAAGCGACTCCCGTTCATGAAGCGAGCCGTTTGCAAGATGATTTAAATCGAGCAAATATAACCCCTAAATGGTGGGTTATTAATCAAAGCTTATATGCTACTCATACAATTGACCCCATCTTACATGGACGGTCAGTATCAGAAATAGAGTGGATAAAAGAAGTAGAAAAACATTCAAACAACAATTACGTAATTATCCCTTGGAAAATTAAAAATCCTGTTGGATATGAAGCGATAAAAGAATTAACAGTAGATAAAGAGGCGATTTATTAATGGTTATAACCGAAAGAGCAAAGCCATATATTGAAAAAATGATGCAGGAAAATGGAGAAACAAATTTGCGTTTCACTTTTGAGGGATCAGGTTGTTGTGGTCCAAATTTTGGATTAACTTTATCAGAACAGCAAGAAGATGATAAAGTTGAAATCATCAACGGAATAAATGTAAGTGTCGATAAAAGAGTAGTGGATGCTACTAAGAATATCACATTGGATTTTAAAGGAACAGAGGAAGACGGAGGACTTATCTTTCAAAATAACAATAGTTGTTGTTAAAAAAGCACCATGATAGATTGATTTAAATAGTTATGAATCACCAAAATGGCTCTAATTATTGATTGTGATAAGCAGAGTCATTTTTCTCAGAACTTGGTTTACCACCGTATATATATATATATGCAAAAACTAGTTCCTATTAGGAAAATCAACCCCCAGTAATGCCGAACATTACTATATAATTTTCGATATTTTAAATTCCACAATCTAGCCCGTTTGTTGAATTAAGATTTTAAAACATATTAAGTTAACCTTAACATAATTTTACTATTAATTTAATTATAAATACAAATCATCTATAAATTTGATACCTTTGCTTTTTTATTAAAAAAATGCTACTTTTATTTCTCCAAAAACATGGATAGGAATATACATGAAGCTAATTATCACGTCTCTTCAACAACAGTTACTAGTGCTAATATACCAGATGATGAAGAATTTAAGTAAGATGTATTTTAAGTTTCTTGATAGTTACCCACGATTTTAGACAATAAAAAGGCAATCTACTTACTGAAAGTAGATTGCCTTTCTTTTACAAGAATTTGCTATTAAAACTTGTAATAGAGGCGATAAATAAGCTGTCATAGCATTATAAACAAATAGAGTTTTAATTTAAATTTTTTAAATACCTTTCCTTTGTTCTTTGTACCCTCTCTACATAGCTGATGGGAGTACATAAAGAAAGAGTGGACTTAACTAGTCCTAAAGAATCATCAAGAATATTCACCTAAATGAACATTAACTTTGGTACTTTTCTGGTACTAATTTGGTACTTTGTTAATCATAAATGATGATATATTTGTAGTATATCGAGTTGCGAAGAAAAGAGCTAGTCATGGCGACTAGCTCTTTTTGTTTTCAATCGCTAACCAGTAGATATGAAAGGAGGAAATTATATTATTAAAACTGTAAGTATTATCTTCATAATAGGTATGTTCTCTTTATTAATCCCATTAAAATTAAAAAAATCATTGAACAAAAAAAGCGACAAAGAAGTAAAGCTTAGAGTGACAAAAAGCTACTGGATCATTATGTCAGCAATAACGATAAGTTCATTTATTACTTTATTAATAATTGTTTAACAGGAGGAAGAACAATGATTATCCAAAAGAGAGTACAAAAAGAGATTAAATTAGAAACGAAAAAGATTGATTTAGAAAAAGAAGTTGAAAATAAAAAACCATTTGAAGGTCTGATTTATAAAATAAGAGATGATGAGGAAAGGAGTTACTTTGTTCGCTTAGATAATAAGCTAGAAACACCTAATGAGGATGATGAGCAAGCAGAAAGTGAAAATGAAGACATAAAGAACCCAAGTAAAAGTCGCTTGAATGAACACCTAAAAATGGGTTCAACGCCCCTGCCTTTACCTGACAAAGAATTAAGTTTTGGTCATGAAGAAAATATCGAAAAGAAATATGTTTTAACAGGAAGAATTATTGTAGAAAGTGAAGGTATTTTATATGATCTTACAGATTATGAAAAAATCATTGATGATAAAACCTTTATCGCAACACTTTCAATTAAAGATTGTTTTACAATAAACGAGCTACTTGATAAGGAGTTTAGAATGGTTGAACTAAAATATGACGAAGCAAATAAAAAGTTTGAAAAAGATGTTCTAAGTGCGATTTTACACAATGAACAAATTGAAGTATCTATTGAAGATATTTTTAATAATAGGGATAAATTCCAAGTAACAAAAATAAATATCACTGGATCAAAAGAAATAATTTTAGAGTTAAATCATTATAAAGAAATTAAATATAATAAAAAGACAACTCTTATGGATGCGTTAAATACATTTACAGAAGAAAAAGAAATTAGTTTGTTTACTGACAACTTCGAATTGAACACACCCTAACACATTTGAAGTCATTTAAAACAGTTATCCAACACTACATAACGCATATAGACACACTACGACTCACTAAAACACCTGAAAAAAGAGTGTATTACACACTATAACACACCTTTTAGTTGCCTATAACATACTAGTGTGTTATAGTATGTATATACAGTTGTTCAGGAGGGGTATTGATGATTCAAGAAATGCTTAACATGTTATTCATACTAATTGTCTTAAATATATTTTTTGTAGTCGTGTGCTTATTATGTAGTGTTCCTGCTATTACAAAATTTATAATGAAGGATCGTAGAAAATACGATATTGAAGTTTACAAGGTTAATCAGAATGGGGAATTTTTAGTTGAAACTTATGATAACAAACCAAAAACATTTTTAGATAACTACCGTTAATCCTAGCAAGCAAGTAATTTTAATTGCTGAAATATTGAAGTGACTTTAATAAGTCGCTTCATGACTTGGGCTTTTAAAACAAATAGAAAGGAAGATTAATAAATCATGAAACGAATTAGTAAAACACAAAAAACTTCTGGAAGTTTGGGGGAATTTAGCCTTTGTAGTTATAAATAAATTGAAAATAAAGGAAGGGATATAATGTTAAGTATTGTAGCAAGCATAACACTGATGGTGATATATTTAGTTCCTCTAACAATTGCCTATTATCATATGTTTTTCAAAAGTTCAGATAAGAAACCGAAATCATATGAATACTTCCTTATTATAGCAAACATATTGTTAATGATATTGATTGTAAACAGGATTCCCTTCTTTTGATGTAATTCATTGAAGAAGAAAATAAAAAGAGAAGGAGTGACATGATTATTATGTTTACTCTGGGAGTGCTACTTCTTAGTTCAAATCCTTTAATGATTGCGTATTACCATATATTTTTCAAAGAACCAGACAAAAAATTAGATTCGATTTACACACTTTTCTTAGTAAACATGTCAATGACGATATTTACTACAGGTTTGATGATTTCGTGATAAAAATTCATAGCAATTTATTGATAATAAAAAAGGGGATATTAAAATGACAAAAATAGCATTCGCATTTGACGTAGGAAACGGATATGTAAAAGCAAAATCGAACAAAAGAGAAATTATTGCACCTAGTTCGATAGCAAAAAAATCTTCTTTAGGGAATAGTAGTTTAACAGGTCTATTAAACGATACATCTTATGATTACAGCGTGTTTAAAACTCAATTAGATGATGGCGAGGAATATGTATGGGGTAAAGATATAGCCAAAGCAGTTGACCCTAAAGATTTAATAGATACATACACACACAACGATAGGTACAATCAGAAACGGTTCAAATTACTTTGTCTGTTCATTCTTTCTGAGCTTGCGAATGATTATTCCGAAGAAGAGCTTAAAGACGTTATAATCGTTACAGGATTACCTTCACAAGAGATTGACTCAGAAGAAGCAAACAACTTTAAATCCTTTTTAAAACAAACGTACGTTGTAACAAGAAATGGCGAACAAAAAGTGATTAATATAACTGATGTTAGAATGGTAGAACAACCAATAGGAACACTTCTTAATACCTATATGAATGAGGAAGGACAGATTCTTAAAGATTTATTGACACAAACTATTACTGTTGTTGATTTTGGAGCAGGAACAACAATTCTTGATACATTTAAAAATATGAAAAGAATGCCTACTAAGTCTAGAACGTATTACGAAGGGATTAATGACTTGCACAGAGAGATTGCAACCAGATTAGAAATTAAACACGGTATTAAAAATCTAAGTCCTTCTCTTGTAGATCAAGGATTTAGAAGAGATGATTTTACTGCTATTATTTCAGCCAGAAGAAAGTTTCCGTTTGATGAAATTGCAAAAGAGGTTATAATAGAATTTATAGACAACACACTATCGAACATTGACAGCACACTAACAAACAGAGATACAATTGATTCATTTGTCATAACGGGTGGTGGGGTTAACATTGTAAGAGATACATTCAAAGAAAAGTTTAATGAAGAAAGTGTTGTTTTTGTTGAAGATTCGCAAAAGTCTAACCTATTAGGATTTTTCAAGTTAGCGGATAATCTAACTAAATAAGTGATTATAGGGGGTGGATGGATAATACCTCTAGCTCCTATATTCTATAGTAAGGAGTGATAAAATGAGTGATAATGAGCAAGGCGAAACAATTAGAAAGAACATTACTTATGATACTGTTGATGATAAAGAAATTCATGAGTGGCTCGAAAGTCTACCACCCAGAACACATTCACTTTATATACGAAAAGCTCTGAAAGAATATATTACAAATGAAAAGCCGACTAATGAAAACAAAGATATAAATCAAGTTTATGAAAGGCTTGATGTAATAGAAGAAAAGCTTAGACTAAATTATGGGGAGTCCGAAGTGGATATAGACGAAAAGAATCAAGTGGATAAACCCACTGAATCAGAAAAAGATACAAGTGACGACAATTATGTAAACGCCGATCACATGATAAAAGATTTAGGAAAATAAAAAGAAAGGCAGTCTCGTAATTGAGACTGCCTTTCTTTTTATTAAGATGGAGGGAGAATGTAATATGTATATGTTAATTCCATTGTTTACAATGTTTTATATATGTAAAAAAGAGCCACAATTAAGTGACTCTTACATTTCCATTTCAAAATCAGTATTCTTAACCTTTACAGACTTGACAAGGTCTCTGTCAATCTTTTGATTTTTTAAATCTAATAAAAATGCTCTCTCATCAGTGTAATCGTGAGGTTCAAAAGATTTACTCAAATTAACAGATGCAAGCTCACTTAAATCACTTATTGGCGTAATCAGCTCATTCTCTGGAATAACACAGTAGCATTAAATTAACAAAATCAAGATAATCATCAAACATAACATGAAACTCTACTTCATCTTTATAGTCAACCACGCTCATTAAATAAATATTTAAATCACTCATTAAATACTTCCTTAAAAATAAAAAGACTCTTTTTCAGAAGCCTTTACAATTCAATATCATTACTAGTTGTTTTATTCTGACGTTTTCTGGAATCCGATATATCTTTCTCATATCTACTCAATTTATCTAAATCTAATTCCTCTAGTGTTATTAAGTTATCAAAAGAATACCTTTGAGTATCATTAGCTACGTTTTCGAGTGTTCCATAATTAAAATATTCTACTTCATAAACATCTTCTTTAAAAACTTCTGATACTAAACGATTGCCTTCTAAATCCAACGTCACTTGCAGATTAAACTCATCCATATCGCCTAATTCTGTATAAGCTAACGCAATTTTACTATCAGTGTTCAAACCTTTAATATCAGGATCTGACGAGACATCTTCACCAAATTCATTCATATTATACTCAATTAATGACTCCCGAATAATATTCACATACCCTTTATCCATGACTGCTTGCATTTCTGGTGTAAGGATTTCATCTAAATCTGATACTTTGCTACTCATCCCTCTTTCAACATGTTCTTCAATTTCTTGACTATCATAGTGACCCGTTTCTTTAATCTCTACTGCTAGTAGTTCTTTCAACTTCTCTTGTGTTTCTTTATCAAAATCATCAATATACATATCTAAATCATTCCTTCTATTATTTTTACTCCTTTTTTCATCAGCACTATACTTATACATACTCTCTAAGCTTCCCCCAAAGGGATATTCCACTTGAAATGTATCTAAGTCAGGGTAATACTCTCCACCATCTAGAAAGATTACACCTTCAAAATCATCATCAATTTCAACATATCCTTCATTTTTAACTAACTCTTCCTTATCAGGGTCACTAAATTGTTCTGATATTTGTCTAATAACATCATTACGATTTTCCTTATTGAAATATTTTCCTTCAAATAAATAAATTCTCCGATCACCAACATAAAATAATTCATCATTATTCCGCAAAAATTCTTTCACCATCCATCCCCCTTTAAAATAAAATGACACCTAATTATGTTTTTCACATTTCTATATCAACTTCTTTAACTTTATCAATTTCGATTTCATTTACATCTTCAAAACCAGTTACATAACCACCATCATCAAAGTTATAGGTTCTTTGTTCATATAAAGTAAAATTATCATCTTCAATAAAAGCATCAGATAAATGTTTATGAGCATAAAATTCCACAAAATGATCAGTAGCCATTTCAAACTCTACACTTGATGAACCCAATTGAACGCCATAAAAATCATTCAAAACCATTGTTTGTAAATTCTGATTAACATGAAAGACTTCTTTTAATTCTTCGTTAGTTAAATCATCAATATATCTTCTCAACATAAACCATTCCTTTCAATTATTAATTTATTTTGAATTACAGATCCAACTCCTGCATGTCTTTATAAGTTTTCTTCTCTTTCCAAGCACCCATTTCAAACTCATCTAATTCTTTATCTGTTAAAGGTCTATCGTAGGCTACAATACCATTTCTACCCTTATCATCATCAAATTCTATAAATCCATCTGGCTGACATCCAATTGAGACAGGACGTGCCTTCATCTCATACCAATAAAGTCCTTTTTTAAATTCCACTTCACGAATAGAACTTTCTATTTGATCTAATGAATCATGATTTTCAAGATCCAGCATTAATAACATGTTTCGAGAAGATTCATAATGCGTTTTATAATCACTTTGATATTTAAAATCAGAAGGGTTATTTAACCATTCCATATCTTGATCAACGACTCCTGTATCTTTGATTTCAAACCATTCTTTCGAAGCTACTTTGTGATTATCGTATAATTCAATAACTTGTTCTCTTGAAATAAACAAGCCATCTTGCTTAGGATCGTGATTATAGATAGGATCTTCTAAATCAACAAAATCAGGAAACGTCTGTTTTAATTCACTTAGATAACTTTCCTTTTCTAAATACTCAGCATAATCACAAAGTGGAGAATAATATAGAATCCCTTCATCTTCATAAAAATACTCTATAGATGGTCGATCTTTGCTAGGATTAAGAATCGCTAAACCAAAGGACTCTTCGTTATTGCTATTGTGATACTCTATTATTTCAATGGAATCAACATAGCTATCTGTAAAACCACCACGAAACCCTACAAACCTATTAACAGCATTTTCTATCTTTTCTTCAACCGTACCTCCGTCTATCGCATTAACAAGTTCAAAAGAACTCAAATCATCTAAATATTTAAATCCCAAATAAATCACTCCCTTTGAAAAACATTAAAATAAAAAGAGCCACATTTAAGTGACTCTTACATTTCTAACTCTTGATTTTTCTTCTGTTTTCGTTCACGTTCGTTTGTGATTTCCCCTTGAACACCTGACTTTATTTCATCAAACATATCACTAACCACACTTTCTAAGTGATTCGACTCTAAATCTTGAACGTTCTCATATCCATCAATAAGAAAGTAGTCAGCATCTACATCTCTAATATTGGACAATAGATTTTTCGCACCTACCCAACCACTAGGATCGTCACCCATCCTTGATTTAACAAAGTCATTCATATTTTCAGCTGAAATAACATTTTCTACATGACTGTCCATCCCTGTATCACTTGCAAAATTTAAAGCATCCTCTACTTCATAATCACCACTTGCTATCTCTTCAAGCCCTGAAACGCCTTCTAATTCTTCAGATATGCGATTTAAAGTATCTATTGATTCATACTCACTAATCTCAAAAGGCAATTCGTAGTCATGAATTGCAAAATCGCCCATAGGCTGACCATTTTCATCCAATTCATGCGGTTCGAAAATCGTTTCATTAACCTCTTCCATATCAACTGGTAAATTGAACCAATCACCCTTTAACTCACCATTATTATAAGCACCTAAATTTGCAATATAAATCCTCATTTCACTCATCAACAACATCTCCCTTTTTATAATAAAAAGACTTCTCTCTAGGAAGTCTTCACATATCCATTTCTGTATTTTTATTATGTTTTTGGTTTTTATTATGGTTTTCCTGATCATCCCATGATTCTATATAATCACTTAAATCAACATCATTTTCTTTTGAAGAGACCCACATTTCACGTACAGCATCAACAAATTCATCTTCTGACATTACTTCCATTTCCCCACATTCCTTTTCTATCGTTGCAAAAGCTTGCGGATAACTATCATCAAGCTCAACATTCCAGCCATATCCTTCTGAAAACTCTTTGGCTTTCATAGTGCTATTAATTTCTCGTGACATAATTCTAAACTTTGTATCATCTAACCATCCCTTGTAATCTTCAAAATCTTCCACACTTCCACGTAACATAAAATAATGGTCATCTTTTTTATATCGATCAATTTCCTGTCTAAATAGATCAACTTCTTCGTCTACATTAAAACCACCAACATAATCAGAAAACTGCTTTTCAAAACTATCTGAGTGATTTGTATACAAAACAACGCCTACTTCAGCTCCACCTTTAGTATGGTTTGCTAATACAAGACTATTTTCGTTTTCTCCTTCAAAATCCATCTCTTCTATAACAAACCAAGAATGCTGATCATCATCAACCACTGTTTGAGCATACTTAATAAAATCCTTATCTCTTTGTGAAATATTATTCATCAATATCCCCCCATCTAAAGTAAAAAAGACCGCCCTTTAGGAAGTCTTTACATCTCTAAGTCAATATTTTTCTTTGATTGTGTGTTTTTACGTTCATATCTTTCGTTTGAAAACTCATCCGAATAGGATTTCGCAGAAATAGACTCGTTTTCTTTAAGATAATTATTATTCTGCAAAGCATCTTCTACAGCAACTCTCATCTTCTCATCTCTTTTAGCGATCACACCAGAATCACTTCCAAAACTCAAGATATTTTCACCTAAAATTGTGTAATCTTCCTGATATCCAGATGATTCTTCTCTTTTACACCAAGATGAATAATCACCATAAGCATAATCCATATATTTATAGCCCATAACTTCAACCATCACCAAATTAGGGATTGATGGTTCAATATAATAACGTTCTTCTCTTGTATTAAGTTTGTTTGTTAAGTACAGCTTTCCATCAAACGACAAATAATCACCCCAAATATAATATTTACATTATCGAAAACACAACAATTTTTTATTTAGGAAATCCACACTTAACACAACGACCACCTGAATTAGTGTCCGTGTTCACTCGGCATTTACCACAATATCCATAGAAACTCATCTTTTCCACCTCCTTTAAAAGACAAAATAAAAAGAGCCAGTCACAATGACTAGCCCTTTCTTCAGATCTCCATACTATAAATATACCACGGTTTTTAGCTTAATAAGTACCAGAAAAGTACCAAATAAGTACCAAAATCAGATGTTCTTACATTTCAAATTGATCTCCACGAGTTTTATCTTTTTTTGATTGTTTATGATGCTTAAAAAAAGGACTTGCTAGTTCTGTGAACTTTTCTTGTTGCATAATCGAAGAAGTCTATTTAATTACTTACTCTCAAAACACATCTTTAAAAAAACTCAGACATTCAAAGACTGTAAAGCTGTTTCTTTTTTTTGGTTTGCCCATAAAACAGTATCTTTGATAGTCAATTTCTTTATCGCAGATATTAGTGTTTCCATGAATCTATAATCTGGTTCACCATCCTTAACAGGAAGACTTATGAATTTTTCTTTAACTACATTCCACCCACCCAATTTATTCTTATATGAATATATTGGTAAGTCTGTCACTTCATTTATGCATGGAACAGCAAACAGATATTGATTATTAGTCAAACCTCCATCGCTATAAATCCACTTGATCGCATAAGCATCTGATAATACGGTGAAATCTTGTGATTGAAAATATGCCCTATATACATCACTATTAGAAGGAATTGATATAACGTTCTTTAATATCGTTGTATTTTCTTTAGGTGCATAATAATTCAACCCTTGATTCATAAAGCTAGAAGTCAGACAAGGAAGTGTATGTTTACCCACAGGATCTCTAGGCAGTTCCTTTGCTTTATAAGGTAATTTTTTTGTCCTTAACCTTTCAAACAACTTACCCATCTTAAATTCCTTCCACTCAACATCTTCATAAAACTTTATAGCGTTTTCTTCTTCTTTTGTCAGTTCACAATCTTTTAATCCAGTATGGATCAAATAGGTATCAACCTTGCCAACACGTTCTATTTCTATTTCCTGTATAATTTCTTCTATAAATTCAAAATCGATTTCCTTGTTAATCAGCGGTAACTCAATAACATGTTCTTTTATATCTTCTAACTTATAACCGCCTTGCTGTCCGTCATAGATAGAAACAAACTTCTGAACATTTGCAACCATAAAACTCGCTACCTTCTCATTCCATCTTTTCACAATATTTTTTGGGGTTAATTTATTTATGTTTTGCGAACAATAATAAGGTTCTTTTTGAAATTTAACATACTTATAATTACCAATCACAGTTGCTGTAATTGTAAATGGTTCATTTGGTTCAAATTCTCTTTTTGTGATTTTACCTTGAATACCGTTATTCTCAAAAGTTCTACCAACGAAATTTATACCTTCCTGAGTAAATTCAATAGCATTACTATCTAGAGACCTCGTTCCTTCAACATAAAACAAATCTTCAATCTTGTACTCGCCCCACCGAACATTATTCAACTTTTCATTCAGTGAGGAACTTACTTTCCCATATCGTCATCCTTCTTAGAATTTTGAATAAGGTTTGACACCTCCCACGCCAAATGATTCGCTACAGTTCGTTGAAAATCATCCAATACAGGTTTCGTTTTGATAGGAACTGATTGATTCCAGTCAGTTCCGTCACTCGGGTCAATCGTGTTCTCATAATAATCATCTTTGAATAAGTTTAGCTTACTACTTCCAAACCGAACCAAATCAACCAACTCTTCATACCTTTCTTTCGCACGGTCAGAGTCAACTAAATTATTACTTGCCTTTTTCCGATTAGCCCTCGTATAACCATCATTGGAGAAGTCTATAAATTTAACCATATGATCCTTATGATGTTTTTCATTTACTTTAAAGACATATATGTGAGTTTGAACACTAGACTTACCAATAAACAAATCTACAGGCATCTTTATACTTGCTGTAAGTGTATGCTTTTTAAGTATTCTCACATTATACTCTTTCGCCCTACCTGAACCTGCTGAACCTTGTATAATGACAGCACCATAACCCTTATTCATCATATTAAGTGCCTTTTCAACAAAGTTCATTCCACTACCATTTGCAGAATATGGTGGATTTAAGACAAAGGCGTCCGCAGGGAATTTTTTACTTGTATCTCCAAACCCATAGTTACCATCAAAATCAAGAAGCGAATCTTTATTTAAGATGTTAGAACTTCCGTCTCCCATTAAGATCATATTTAGTATCGCCAACATATAAACACTCGAAAGAAGTTCTATCCCTAAAATTTGTTCTGTTTTAATCTTCAATTCTTTTTGTAGTAACTTTTCAGGCGAATCAATCGAATCCCTAGCATCCTTCAACATTTCATTCATGGATGCAACGAGTAAACCTGCCGATCCTGTTGCAAAATCCCAAACATAAGTATCTTTATCCACCCTTACCAATTTCGCCAACAAGGTAGCAACATAAGACGGTGTTAAAACAACATCATTAAGTTTGTCTTGTGAGAAACCTAACCAACTATACATTTCATTGAATAATTTTCCTGTAAAGTCAGTTGTTAACCCTATCTTGTAGTAGATACCTAGTTCATCTACAACTTTCACAAAAATTCGTTTTAGCTGACTTTCACCATTCTGTACTCTATTTATATTATTTGTTAATAGTGTATTTTTTAAAGTCCTTAAAATCAAATCCTTTTTCTCTTCGGGCAACTCTTTTTCACTAAGGAAGGCTTCAATCTTCCTTACCATTATCTCCCCATCAGTATTTCCTTTTTCTGTAGATGATTTCAAGTCTTGTTTTTCAAGTGGAGTAACCTTATTCGGAACACCTAAAGTCGCTATGATAGAAGCTGACACTAGATAAACTCGATCATTCTCGCCTAAACCTTTTTCATTTTGATAAATGTCATTATTAAGCTTTACTAAACTAGAATCTATTTCTCTTTCACGCTGTTCTTTCAATTTATCCAATTCTTCTGCCGATAAACTTAAATCCTTCATTTTCTTAACAAAACCATTAAAATGTTTCGGTGCTAAAAATGATAAATCAGAGAAATCACCGACCTTTTGCCCGACTCCTAAGTTATCTTTAGAAACGTAATAGACTTCAATTTCATGTCTAATATCTCCAAAATCATCCCTATATCCAGTCATTCCAACAGCAATAATATCTGTATAACTCGTATGGTGAAGTAGTGCGTTCGCATAATGCACCGCACCATTGACAGCATAATTGTTTATATTTCTAAAATGAGGTTTGTTATCTTTTGTTCTATTTTCCACCTGTCCTCCATCACCAAATTTACTAAGTCTATTTTTATGACCTTTATACTCTATTAAAACAGGATAATAATTCATCTGCTCATCTTGTAACAGCAACTTAACATCAGGTCTATTCGCCCCTGTACCACCATTCTTTGAAAAATAATCTGCTAATGCCCTATCTATCTCTTCATTTAAGGACTCCTGCTCTAACTTATAATCTAATTCATACTTTTTCAACCAACCATTCCCTAATTCTACAATGTTAGGCTCTATTGATCTTGTCATTTAATTATACTCCCCCATTTAATTTTCTCCATATACTATATTTTCTTAAATATCCTTTAAATCCATCTAAAGATCTAGCCCATGTTCTTTTAACCAAACTTTAACCGTAGATTGATTCCATCCCTTAATTTTCCCAATAATTGCATCTGGCTCAGGGAATTGCCCTCTACTAATAAGAACCGCAATCTTCCTTCGATCTCCCCAACCTATATTCTTAGTTATTTCCCCTATTTCTGTCTGACTTAAATATTTTTGAGGCTTGCCCATCCTAACACCTCTTTTTATGTATTATTTAAAGTATAGATGAATTTGTTGTACCGTACAACAAATTCATCATTTAATTGTTTATTATTAATTCATCGCTTCGGAAACTCCATATTCAACTTATTATCCTTTATTGTCAAATAAGCATTAAATGACTTTCCTTTCTTACTCTTAAATCCTTTTATCAAATTCGTTTTTCCTTTTTCTAACAACATCTTAATTTGTGATTCTGATAACGATTTACCTGCCCAACGTTTTGGTAAAGAAAACCTACAACCATCATTATATGATGAACAACCATAGAATTTGCCACGATCACTAATTACACCACCTTCACAAGAAGGACATGAACCAACCATTTGATCATCTTCTATATCTTTAAAAGTCTCTTTCATGCTAATCATCTTTTTAGGTGCTTCTTCAATAAGATCTTCAATAAACGTATTAATATTACTAATAAATGACTCTTGAGTGTGTTCACCTTTTCCAATTGAAGTAAGATATCCTTCCCACTCAGCAGTCATTTCAGCACTTGCTAACAATGTACCTTCAACTGCCTGACATAAAACCTTTCCTTTTTCAGTCATATTGACAACGTTTTTCTTCACTTCAATATACTTCTGTCTTTTTAGCGTTTCAATAATTGAACCCATTGTTGCTTCTGTACCAATACCTTTTGTTTCTTTTAACAATTCTCTTGAAGCATCATCTTCAAGTTCTTTACCTGCATTTTTCATAACATTAATTAAATCACCTTCGGTATATAACTTAGGTGGTTTTGTCTTGCCTTCTTTCATACTAACATTAACTAAGCAAGATTCTCCTTCACTCATTAACGGAAGAGTTTCTTCTTTTTCATTGTTTTGTTCCTCTTCAAACAATGCCTTCCATCCTTTATCTGTCTCAACTTTACCTGTCTTTTTAAATACTAAACCATCAACATTTACATCTACCTTTGTTTCCTCATACTGATAAAGAGGGGAAAACATAGCAAGGGTATTTGCAATAATTTCCTTATATATATTTTTTTCTTTTTCAGTTAATGAACTTAATTTTACAACTTGCTTTGTAGGAATAATCGCATAATGCTCTTCTACTTTTGAACCATCCACATATCTCTTTCCAACCTCTGTTTCACTTGTATCAATATTAGTATCTAACACTTGTTTATAATCTTCTAAGTGATTATTCAAGTAATCAAGTTCACTATTTGTAATGTACTGACAACCAGTACGTGGATAAGAAACAATTCTTTTCTCATATAAATCCTGAACGATAGCAAGCACGTCAGATGGTGAATACTTCCACTTTTTGTTTGCTTTTGATTGTAATGAGGATAGGGAGTGTAATTTAGGTGAAGGGGTTTCCTTCAATTGTTTATCAATCTTTTGAATAATACCATCATTATCACCTTCAATAACTCCATGATTTCTTAATTCTGATCGAGCTTCAACTTGAACTTCAAATCTACCTTCGTTCTTAGAAGAAAACTTACTTCCTTTATAATTAACCTCCCCTAACAATTCATAAAATGACTTAGAAACAAACCTCTCGTTATCTGATTGCCTTTGATTAATAAGTGTTAAAGTGGGGGTTTGTACCCTACCCAAACTGAATGCTCCTAGCCCATTCAGACCTTGCTTTTGTAATAAAATTGTATAAAGACGACTTGCATTAATTCCTACCAACCAATCACTTTTTTGTCTTGTTTCAGCTTCTTTGTAAAGTGAAAGATAACTTGCACCATCTTTTAAATTTTTAAAACCATCTCTTATAACATCTGTTTCAAGTGAGTTAATCCATAAACGCTTTGTTGGTAAATGGCTTGCACCTGCCATTGTAATGATACTTCGAGCGATATTTTCTCCTTCACGATCTGGGTCTGTAGCGATATAAATCTCTTTAGAATCTTTTAGTAAATCTTTAATAATATTAAATTGTTTTCTTTTTGAAGGTGTCACCTCAAATTTGAATTTTTCAGGCGAAATTGGTAATGTTTCTAACGACCAACTTTTCCATTCTTTTTGATATTTCTCAGGTTGAACAAGTTCAATTAAGTGTCCAATCCCCCATGTTAAAAAAACTTTCGAACTTCCAAAAAATTCGCTGTCCTCAATTTCAATATATCCACCTTTTGTTGATGTTTTTTTAAATGCCTTCGCATAATCTTTTGCTTGACTCGGCTTTTCAGCTAATATAACAATACTCATTTTTAACAATCTCCTTAATTTTTTTTATTATTGATCGTATATAGGAACTCCATGTTCCTTTGCTATTTTCTTAATATCTTCTCTACATGAATTATTATCAAACAACCAATCTTTATATTCATAACGTGGTATGCCATTAATATCACCAGCATATGCCATGATAGGTATTGCGATTATAGGAAAGTTTAAACCGTCAAGATATAATTCAATATCCTTCTTATCAAACATTTCCGTATCAAAACCCCTTAAAGAGTTTAATGCTTCATCTTTATTTAGATAGAAAGTAAGACCTTTATTTGCATGTAATCTATCATTATATTGACCACCCAAAGAAATAAATACAGATTCTAAAGCACTCATATAATCATCATCCTTTTTTATAATTGTTTAAATCTTTATATTTCTTCCTCAGCATAATTAACCATTTCGCGTTCTTTTACTTCGTACTTTCCAAAATAACTTGCGATGTTTAATCCTGTATCAAAAATATCAATTATGACTTTTGTTTCTTTATTTATCGTACAAATTTCTAAAACGTTATCAGGATATAACGATAAAACAACCTCTTCATGCTCATTTAATAAGAACGATAGTATCCTATCTTTTTTATATAAAAAAACATTTATTTCTGGTTGTGTCATTATTTGATGAAGTTCTATCATTCTTTATCGCTCCTTTTAAATTTCAACTGGAAAACCTTGTTTATCGTAAATGGATAGTTTGTCAAAAGGACTATTTAAATTTATCATTTCATCTATATCACTAGATAGACTAATAAATTCAGTCTGTTTTATTTCCTTTGTATGTTTTTTTCGGTATTCAGCATATAGATACATTCCTTCATATTCTTCATCTTTAATTTCTTCCGTTGTAGTAATGTAGCTTACATATATATGTCCATCAATTGGAGTACCTACAACTTCTTTTTCGTTTGTTAAATACCATTGCCAACTGTAATCGTCATAACTTGGTGGTATATTTTTATTTATATGTTCTTCTGGAACAGCATGAAAGACTATATGTGCTTGTTTATGATTTTCATGTAGCTTGATTGCGTACTTAATCATGTTGTTTCCTCCTTGTCTATTCAAATGGATTCTCTTTCAAAACTCCATAATAATAGGATTCTAAAGTAAAAGGTAATGTTCTTTTTTCTTGTTCAATTAAGTATTTTATCGCTTCATCCCATGTAAGACTCTCATAATCTTCATCGCTAACAATAGGTTTCCACACCTTACATACTCTAAATTGGTATTTGTCGGTTTCTTCTTTTTTTATTGTTAATTTATTTCCTTTAATAACAAGTTTATCTTCGTAAAGATAACCTATATGAAACTCATCGCTTTTCCCTATCTTTTCAGATTGCTCTATTGTTTCGACAGATGAATGAACCAATATCTCCACTTCAAAATTTCCATCATGCAATCCAACTGTAGTATAGTACTCACTCATTTGTTATCGCTCCTTAATAGTTCAATCCATTCCCTGACTCGGCTTTTCAGCCAATATAACAACGCTCATTTTAAATTCTATTTATTTTTTTTAATAAAAAAGAGCTAGTCGCAATGACTAGCCCTTTTCAATAAAAATGTTCTACATATCAAACTCAATTTGACGATTTTTCTTTTTATCTATACTTTGTTTCTTTAACATTTTTTGATAATCCTCGTTATAACTTACTGCAACGCTCTTTTCTTCAGCGAATGAATACACACTTTCTTTACCTGCAATAAGGTGATCTAATAATTCTACATTTAAGTTTTCACAAATCACTTGAAGTCTAGTAGTCATATTTACATCTTCTTGACTTGGTTTTGGGTCATATCAATAGTAAAGTACAGAAATTACAGCACAATACTTACCTTTGCTTTAACTACATGTCTTCAATGTTTCTAACATGATCATATCTGATACTTGAAAATACGTAAAAGGGATAACGCCATTTTTTGACATTAAACCCACATTAAAACATTTTCCGAAAGATAAAAAGACGATTGTCCCTACGCTAAGAGAAGAATCGTCTTTTATAAAAATTTTCATTAACTAAGGAGTAAATCCATGTTTACTGGAAAGGTGATCAACCTGCACAACATGATAATTTTGATATATCTTTATCAAACGTAAGGGCAGCTAATTTTAATCCTTCTGCCATTGTTAAATATGGAGCCATGGTTTCTCGGAGATCCTCAACGGTTAAACCGAATTTGACAGCCAGTGTCGCCGCATAAATTACTTCTCCTGCATTTTCTGCTACCACATGAGCCCCTAGTATCTTCATTGTTTTTGCGTCCGCCACTAATTTAAAAACACCTGTTGTTTCCCGGTTAACCAGGGCTCTTGGAACGGCATCTAACGGCAAGACCGATGTTTTCACTTCATAGCCCTTTTTATTTGCTTGTTGCTCCGTTAAACCAACCGTTGCAATTGCTGGTGCTGTAAACGTAACCCCTGGAACAACTTCTAAATTCAGCTTTTTGTTCAATCCGCCGATAGCATTTCCAGCCGCGACTCCACCTTGATAAGCTGCCACATAGACAAACTGAGGACCAAGCGTAACATCTCCTGCTGCATAGATGCGTGAATTCGTTGTTTTTGAATACTCATCGATTACAATTTCACCACAGGAGCCTACTTCAACACCTGCTGCCTCTAAATTCAAAGTCGCCGTATTCGGTGTTCTTCCAGTGGCAACTAGCAATTGATCTGCTTCAATGATTCGCTTCTTGCCATTGACCTCAATATGAACCTTTTTAACATCTCCGTCTTGTTCGATTCGTTCAAAGGACGCTTCTGTTACTAAATTAATTCCTTGTTCTGTTAAGGCTTGCGTGATCGCTTCTGAAATTTCAGGATCGTATTCCTTTAACAGTCTTCGACTTCTTTGCATCAACGTTATTTCTGAACCCAAATGATGGAATAATTGTCCCAATTCCATACCAATATATCCAGAACCAATGACTGTAAGATGCTTTGGAACCTTTTTTAATTCAAGTAATGTTGTACTTGTTAAATAATCTACCTCTTCTAATCCAGGAATCTTTGGTACAGCTAGTGAAGCACCTGTCGCGATTAAAAATCGTTTGGCTGATAACTGCATGCCATTCACTTCGACGGTTTTTTCATCCACGAATTTCGCTTCACCTTTTATTAACTCAAAGCCGTAGTCATCAATTAAATCAACATATTTCGAGTTTCGAAGTTCCGTCACCAACTCGTTTTTCTGCTTGATCAATGGTGCCAAATCCACATCGCCTGCTGATGTGTGCAATCCTACAAATGGATTGTTTTTTGCTATATGATTGATTTCGCCAGCTCTTAACAGTGTCTTTGAAGGAACACAGCCGATGTTCACGCATGTTCCGCCCACTGTGCCACGTTCGATGATTGCCACTTTCGCTCCGTATTTCACGGCTTCAATGGCAGATGAAAAGGATGCACCACCAGAACCAATGATGATGTAGTCATAATCGCCTTCATCGCCAAGTTGCACCGTTTCTTGCTGTTGTACTTCTTCTGTTTCTCCTGCCTGGTATTCGGCTTCAGAAATCGCCTTTTTCGCTCTTTCCACCTCCACGTCATTCGGAAGCTCAAATACAGCTTCTTCGCGACGAAAATCCACTTCAATCCCTTTTGCACCCATGTTTTCAAGAGCAACAGCTACATGTTCTTCACAGCCCGTACAGGTCATTCCTTGAACGTTTACTCGATATTTTTTCATGTCAAAATCCTCCTTTTACTCGACTCCAAGCCCAAAATCTAAAATTGCCTGTATATCCGTTTTCTCATCATCAAAGAAAACCGTTACTTTCCCCGTGCCTCCACTTACTTTAATAGCTGTTTTGCCAACACCCTCTACCTGTTTCACAACCCTTTCAACAACAGAAGGTGGGCAGCAATCCATCCCTGTTTTAGTTGTTTCAATGGCAGCTTTTGCTACCAGCCTAGTATCCGGATTATTTTGTGCTTCTTTATCGTTACTACACGCACTAACCACCAGTAAAAGAGATAATATCATCATAATCCTGATTATGATGATATTTATTCAGATTTAGGGGGATAACAAATGTTATCCCTCTCTTTCTTAAACATAATTTTATTCTTTACCTTTCAATAGCCTTAAACTGTTTAGTGTTACAAGTAATGTTGCTCCCATATCGGAAAATATCGCTATCCATAGCGTTAACCAACCAGGAATAACTAACAGTAATGCCACTAATTTAATTGCTAAAGAGAAGGTAATATTTTGCTTAATAATCGCCAAAGCCTTACGGCTTAAATTAATGGTATATGGCAATTGGCTTAAATCATCTGACATTAAAGCAATATCAGCTGTTTCTAGTGCTGTATCAGTTCCAGCACCACCCATTGCCACACCAACAGTGGAAGCTGCAAGAGCAGGTGCATCATTCACGCCATCTCCAACCATTCCCACACTTTTATGCTTTCCACGAAGTTCTTTAAT